>Ga0268262_10000122_pt1 | contig 96165 bp, 144 predicted proteins | sample TergutNc150P3_FD_190354 | JGI IMG/M metagenome (GOLD analysis project Ga0268262, IMG submission 190354) | Nasutitermes corniger P3 segment gut microbial community from laboratory colony in Florida, USA - Nc150 P3 (SPAdes) (version 2) | ecosystem: Host-associated > Arthropoda: Insects >... | reverse complement strand
GGCACCGTAGTCTCCTGTTGCGCTGGCGGCACCGTAGTCTCCTGTTGCGCTGGCGGCACCGTAGTCTCCTGTTGCGCTGGCGGCACCGTAGTCTCCTGTTGCGCTGGCGGCACCTTGGTTTCCTGTTGCCTGAGAGTCGCCGCTATAGGTAACTCTGTCAAAGGTGAATTTTATTGCGGCATCAATTAAGGATTTCAGCGATAATTCAACGCCTATAGCAATCTTTTTGGTTACACGTTTACTATCGCCATCTTTTTGCTCTGTGGGATCTTCGGCCTCGACTTCAGCATATCTGCTTTGCATTCCAGGCTCGTAGTATCTGAAGCAATCCAGAGGGTGTTCACAAAAATGAATTCCGGTTCGGCACAAATCGGCTTCCGGTTCCTCAAATGTCGCTTTTAAAGCGTATTGTTTATCGCGGCATTTTAAATCTTTGTCAAAACCTTTATAGCCTTTTACTATAATCGGAGCTTTCTCGGTAGTAGCTGGTTTCGGGGCTTTCTTACTGGTTGTGGTTTTCTTAGTAGGGGTTTTCTTAGTAGTGGGCTTCTTAACGGTCATTTTTTGTCCTTCCAAATAACGAAGCAGTTTTGACTCTTTTTAAAAATCAGAGGCATTGGAGGATGAGGGGCTTCTTCTCCGTGCCATTGGCACTCCAAATGGCCTAGGTTGTTGAACGGGCATTTATCACAATGTTCCGGTTTTTTATCCATAGAAAATATGGCTATTACTTTGCTCATTTGTATAAACACCACTTTTGTCCATCTTCCATTGTCATAGTGAGGATATAGTTGTTTGCGTCTACGACCTGATGAAGCATATTGCTCAGTTTGCTCCATGTCACGGGACTCTTTGGTATTAACGTGCTGAGATACCATTTTTTATCACCGACTTCCACAAATAGGTCGCCGGGTTCTTCCTTTATCTTATGGTAGGCAGGCAAGTGATTATCATTACTCAACCTTGCAAGGATTCTTCGCTTCTTTGGCTCAATCTTGTAGACAAACAAAGACTGACGGTAACCATCATCTATCTGACCGATTTCTTCGCTCTTGTATCGCATATGGTTCAACTCCTAAAACGCAGTAGCCGTGCTCATTGGATAGGAAGTTGGGTATCTCCCCCCATAAACAGCAATCAGGCGCTGTGCATGGTTTGTTTATATGTCTGCAAAATATCTCGCGTGCTACGTCTTGATGGATTATAGCTAAAACCATCAGACATTTTCTCCGTCAATTGACGTGATTTTGCCGAGCAGACGAATGTCGCGGCGGTATTGGCGGGAATACTTGGTCTTGGCTTCTCTGCATTTGTGGCAGTATTTTATGCCGCGCACTGGTTTGGCTTTGCGACATGCAAGACACACGCCCTCGCTTTTGGCGCGGGCATATTGCCCGGCGTTTGTCTTCTTCATCTTTTCGGCGCAATCAGAGCATGTAAGCCGCCCCGGACGCGCATCCTGTTTCCGGCACCTCTGGCATAACCCAAGGGCTTTGCACTCTTCGCGCACCTCCGCGAAGTATTCTCGCAGCCTCTCTCTGTTCTTCTGCCTGTGTTCGCGATAATAATCTTTGCGTTGGTCGCTCAAGGTGTACCTCTGTATCCGCAGCGGCCAAACACAATATCCCACCATTTGCAGTCTCGACCCAAGCATATCTCCTGCGTAATCGGACAGCGGTATAGAACTATATTTATTAATTGCTGCGCCATCGCCTAAACCTTTTTCTCAATTGCCGGAACAAAATTAGGACTGGAATTACGAATGCAAAAGCCAAACAAGCAAACATAACGGGGCCGGCACAAGCCCAGGCGTCCCAATTTAATTTGTAGTAAATCACACCGTCGCTATTGCCGTCGTAAAAAATCAGTGGGGTCTCATCTTCAATTATTGCGAATTTCGGAAATTTCACTTTGCCTCCTCTATATGCGCGGTGTATGTCAAATCACCGAGACGTCCGTATCTGATGGAATGCCTACCAGAATCTTTCGCCTGGAACATGAACCACTCAAACACTGCCTTGATTACCTCATCGGTTACGTCCTGCTTGTCGCCAATCCATACGCGGGCGTGGGGATCGGATTCTACAGGTTTGGATGTACCCATAAAAATTTGTCCGGTTATTGGGGAGACTCCAAATGACTTTGGCATATATTAATCCTCCGGTTTCGTTGTAGATACTCCTGCGCCCAAGCGACCGCCTCTTTGCGTGTCTCGCAAAATTTTGTCGCCACAGAGTTTTCATGGTCGTCCTCGAAAACTATTCGCACATACCATTTGCCATGATTAATACCCTCGTTTGTGACTTTACGCGGAGTATCTGCTGATATTTTGAGTCGTCTGTTCATTTTGCCTCCTCGGCTTTCCTGAGCTACAGGTTTGTCTTATGCAGCTCGTTACTATTTCGGCCAGCCAGTTCTTTTCCGCAGTCATTCTCTCCACCTTTGCAGTCCTTATGTCTGCCCTTATAGCCTTCAGCGAGTATGGACAGGGTAGTAACAGACAGCGGCAGCCTTACCTCGATTTCGTCCCCGCAACGTAGGCAATACAGAATCAACCTGTCGTTAAGCGGTCCGTATTTCATGAGTATCCAGTCATTCATTTTCGTCCTCCCATGCTTTAGCGTATCTAAGCCAAAACGCCACAGTTTCGGCGGGGCAACTATCATTGGTGTCGTCGCATAGCATAAAAATTGGACAGTGTGTTTCGCAACTCCAACCCGTTTCTGCGATGTCCGCCAGTTTCTCCGCCAACCAATTTCTTTCTGCTATCAACACTTTTACTTCGTCAGGTTGCGTCATCACTTTTTCTCCTTAGCGCAGATACCCCTGCCTTTAGGGAGGGGAGGATTCAAATGTAGTCGACCTTACACATAGTCGGATTGCGGGGGATAATGACTGTCCCTACTGAGCCGTCGTATTCGCTTATAGCCAGAATGTAATTCTGAGTCCAAACGTAAACGGGGTTACAGCCGTGCCCGTTATAGTCAGGCAAAAACTCATAGTCCAGCAACGGTAGCGCTTCTTCCGGCGGCAACACCATGCCCAATTTATCTTCAGGGCATTTGCGAGCACTGGAATAAAAATCCTCGCCTATAGCGATACCGATGATTGATTCGCCTGGTGTGTCTTGTATCCAGCCTTGTATCCACTCTACTAAGTTAGCCATTTTCCCTCCAACAAAATTTCGCGAATCCTAGCCATCGAATCTCTCAATTGAGCACGTGCTTCGCGTTCCGTATTGCACTGATACCACGCGTCTTTAAGCTCTGCTTTAAGCGTGAGCGTTTCCGCGTATAACAAGGTTTTCTCGTCCGTCAATTTGTCTAAAAGATCAAGCAATCCGGTTAAAACGTCCACGCTAATTTTGACTTCATACGTACCTTGTGAAATGGCGTCGGCAATATCCTCGCGAAGGTTTTCTACAATCATGCGCCTGCCCTTATGCACTCCTGGCATTTTATAAATTCCGCTCCGAAACCGTCTTTTCGTATACTGATATTGTGCAGCGAACATTTTGTGCAACAAGAAAGAAAACGGCACTCTTTCTCTATACGTCCGCTGTCTTCACTGTAAATCCTGCAATGTTCTCCATCCGGTACAGTTCCGACAAAGATGATTTTTGTTATCCGTCCGTCATCGTAACCGACCTCACACGCTTTGAGACATTCGTCTTGTTTAAGGCAACTGTCTAAAGGAGTAGTCCCACCAAACAAATCGCAGCTACCAGATGCAAAATACAAGCATTCCTGGAGCTTCTTTCCTGTGTATTTATCGTACTTTCTGCACGCTCTGCCTGATGGAACTTCCAAATCCTTTAAAGTAATTTGCATTTCCTCTCCATTAATCAATATCGCTGCCGGTAACGGTTTTGATTGTCCGGCGGATTGAAGGGATCATCCCTTCCCATGCGGGGTATTGGGACGAAGCATCGCCCCCCAACAGCTTTTTAATATAATCGCCCGTCATGCCAAGTGTTCGGCGCAAGCTCTCGTTTTCTTTTTGCAAACTTAAACCGGCTCTTTCTTCGGTGCACTCTCCGCCTTCGAGTTCTTTGACGATCCGCTTCAGCCGGTCAACGCTGATTCTCGCTCTCTTGCGTTTGCGGCTTTCAGCGCCGGCTATTTCTTTTTTAAGTTCTGTTATAAGATTCATATGTCCTCCCGCTATCAGGTAAGCCTACGGCCACCCAAAAATATGGCAGATTAAAAGAGCCGTCCCTTTTAAGGGGCGGGGATTTTACTTCGCTTGGTTGACTTCCGTCTTGATGATGTTTTCTATCTCTTCTTCTCGCTTGGCTAACAAATTCCCCGCGGCGCGAATCATATCGACCGCAATTTTACCTTTGGGAAAATTCTGGCCGATCTTGCCAATCTTGATGCAGATTGTCTCGTTCTCAAGCTCTTCCCATGATTGTTCGTTGATGAGAGTTTTTAAAAGCCGTTGGCATTCTTTTATTATGCCGGCGGTAGCGATAGTATTATCGGACAAATGTCCCATGTCATACACTCCTTATTTGTTGGTACGCGAATTGTACCGGATTAAATTGTGATCTTTGAAAGATCGGGATATTTTATTATATCGAGGCCAGAATTATGTCAATCACAATTTTTACCGCGAACCGCTAAAAATATTTTGGCTATCCCGCTCAATCCTGATACTTCAACTTGAACTTGGGGTTGATTATCTTGAAAGACTCCATCGCGCACATGCCTCGCTTTGGCGGCGGCATGAACTCAGCATTCGGGCACCATGCCCGGAATACAACTCCTTCGGCGGGGGTCTTGTTTTGATAGGTCTGCGCTTCGGCAAACTTTTCAAGCTCCTGAATATTCTTAAACTCAAACACAAGAGTTCTGATAAACGGCACTTTCGGAAGATCCAGCTTCTCCACATGTTCCCACGCATAATACCGCTGACGCTCAATGGAGAATTTTGAGAAAACATACAGCTCAGGAACGTTAAGCCCCATCTTGTTCCCTTGAATCTTGGGGCCGCAGCACTCTCCCTGGATGGCCGTCTCAGGCTCAATTTTGTTCGCGATGTCGTGCAGGGCGGCCACATATATCTGCGGCTGGCCGTCGAAATACTTCGGCGCGGTCTGGGGATTCAGTTCCTTTCTGGCTTTCTCAATCTTTTCCCGATACAGCATTTTGTTCCTGGAGCTTACTGTAAAAATTCCATCGTGCAGGGCAAAGGTCGTTGACATGCCATCCATTTTTACGGTGGCATAGACCTTGCGCTCCTGCATCTCCTCGAACAGATTCGGGATTGACTGCGCCTGCGTCTCGTCAGTCTTCTGGCAGTATCCCGGAAAGTCGCCTACAAAGAAACCGTGTCTGTTTTTCGTATATCCAAAATATTTGTAGAGGAAGCGCCAGAACCAATTGACAAGCCTGTCCTTGCCCTGGTTCTTTCTCACAATGAGAACATCTTCCTCAATCCTCCGAATACCAATGGCCTTTGTCAGGTCGGAGCTTTTAATCGGCTTCAGCCCAATATCCTCAAACGCAAAGACAATTCCTTCCGAATACACTCCGCCCATTCTCATGGTCTTGATTCTGTAACCGTTGTACTTTGTCGAGAAGCATCTCTTCTCAAGAAACTTGAAGTGGTCTTTGATTGGAAGAATTGAGTCGGTTTCAATATAGACGCACAAGTCACCTGGTTTGAACTTGCCTTTTTCGGTGATTACACGCCAGTTGTGTTCCTCAAATGTCGCCAACACGATTCTGTCTTTGTCGGGTATTGGATCGAGCGCTTTTATGGTTGATGCGTACGCGAGTGGTTTGTCGCTCATACACTAGTCCTCCCCTGTCTGATTCTCAGCGCTTTTTGGAACGCGAAGGTTTTCCAGCATTCAAAGCGCTCAATCTCCGTGAGGCATTCAAAACCGTTTCTATGGGGGCATGAATAGTCGCTTGGAAAGATGATTGATGGACAACCATCAAGCCCAATGAGTCCGGGCGGGTATTTTAAAATACGAACCAGAATCTTGGCTAAAGTGTCAAATGCGTCATCATTGTAACCATAATATTCGTCGTTGGTATAGAATGTACCGTCCGCTTTAACCATCGGGCAGCCATCACAAATACCGATCCCCCCATCGTCCCCATCATCCTCGTCCTCAATAGAAGAATGAAGCCCCTTACCTTTTGCGTAACATCTATAACCTTTAGGGCAAACCCATCCGCCTTCCATTCTTGTCATATTAAAACCACTCTGTCAGTATCAATCCAAGTGTCGTCGCATAAATTTATCCGGCCCGAAGCATATAAATGGCGAACCGTGTTAAGCACTTCCTCTTTTGAGGCCGCTGTTATTTGAACGGTTCTCAATCGTTCTTCATGTATCGTCACGGAGTGCGGTTCAAACTTATCATTATTCGCGCCGACAAGTCTTTCGAGCGATGTCGCTATTTTATCGAGGTCGCTTTCCTCATGTTCAAGATAAATGCCGAGCAGTGAAGTATAGCCGTGGAATTCAATCTCTATACCGTCAATGCCTTGAGGGTCGATGCTTATCAGAGCTACAGCGACCTGTTGGTAAAGAAGTTCAAAGCACTTTTTGTCTTCGTTATAGCGCCAAACGTAGTCGTCCTTTAGGTTTCTGTTGTCAAGAGCTGTGGTTATACATTTACACATTCTGACCCTCCGGCGTAGCCATAAATTCCGAGATACGCCGCAGAAGCTCTTCGTCCTCCACGGCTTCATATTCTTCGTTTTTGAATTCGTATATCACGCAGTCGCATTCTTCTTTGTCTTCCTCGTCATCTTCTTCCTCGTCATCTTCTTCTGCATCATCAAAATCATCAAGTAAAGCCATAATCACAAAGCGGCGGTTCTCAAACTCAAAATCCTCAAGAACCACATAGTCTTCCTCGTCACCATCTTCGTCTTTCAGTTGGACGATTTCACAAACTTCGTCAACGGGTAGCTTCATGGGGCACCTGGAATAAAAATTCTTTGAATTGCGTGCGAGTCGCACGATAGGAATTCAAACGTTGTGGGTTAATTTTATTGAGACGCTCAATATATAGAAGTTCGCATACTGTCTCTATCGCTATGTTTATATCCTCTGTCTCCACTTTTATACACTTATGCCTGCCATATTGAAGTTCGATTTTCATTGGGTACTCCTCAGTCTTCGCGTTTCTTAAAATACGAACATGTCCCGTCATCTTTTGGCTTGACTCCATTTTGATCGACCGGGGCTTTGCAACTGCGTTTGGAATTCAGGCTGATGGGCAATCGGTAGTAATACCACTTGCAGTCTTCGCAGTTCTTTTGCGTATCGCGCATCTGACTGACTACCTGACTGTCACCGGAACCTCACGTCCATCGCAGCCGGTCTTCCCGTCGGGCGCGGCCACTTCTTCGGGCGTAATGCCTGAACCGATGATCTCAACCCGACCAATGTCAAAATATTGCGTGCTGAGCAGATTGCCGTCGTCCTTGGTTTTCTGCGGCGCCAAACCTAAAGTTGCGCAGCCGAAGAGGTGCGTTATATGGGCAACGATAATACCTTCAAAGTTGGTGATTTTATCCTTGCCGAGTTTACCGAGATAATTATCGGGATTCATGTCTTTCTCCTATATAGGAAATGGGGTTAAAAAAGATTATATCGAATTTCGGTTGATATGTTTATGGTTTTTTATAAGGAGTGGTGAATCCAGTCGTCCCAAATGTTTGCCAGTCTCTTTGCTTCTGCCTCGGACTGGTATTTTCTAAATGCTTCGATCAACAATACGGCTGGACTCCCTGGATTATTCTGATCTCTCGTTTTAATATACTGACTAAAAGCCTTCAAGAACCTGTCGCGCCCATGCAGTTCCTTTTTATAGTACTCAAGATAGTATGTGCATGGATGACTGTGATCAAAAGAGCCTCCGTCTGGAGTATCCTCTTTAAAATTAAAGGCAAGCCCAGATTGATCTGTGCCGTCTCCATCGCGCCCTGACGTGAGTTCTTCGTAAGAGGTTTTGTCCCAAATTGGAAGACAGACTAACACACACGGACTGCCATCGTCATCTGTAACTATATCACCCTTCTCAAAAGGAACCGGGAGATGAATAAAAATATCCGTTAGCTCTTCTTTTGGCATTCCCTTAAAATACCAAATGTTAATCAATTCGCCATTGGAATTGAATAACGCCGATTCATGCTCGCTAAAATTTTCGTCGATTTTACCTTTACGCATTTCAATTTTGCGAATCTCAAGTTCGGGGTCTTCAGCACGAACCGCGTTCAGCGCTTTCTCAAAAGTTGAATAACAGCCTATCTCCTCATCATATTCACGCTTATTCTCATTGTCCGTCCAATAAGGGTGGGGGCGAAAAATGACCCCATCGCCACAAGCAAAAAACTCAGCGATTACTTTTTCGTGCTGTGAGATATAGTCTCTCAAAAACTCGTGCAAACTTTCTTTGGCTTTGAACTTGGCGCATGGTTGCAGGGGGTAATCCCCGCTGTCAATGTCTGGGTTGTCCCTCTTCATTTTCTGCCACCATTCAGTTTTTTCAGCGTCATTTGGACGTATCGGCATATCCGGGCATTCGTCAATAATGGTTTGCCATGCGGCCAGTTTTTCTTTCACTGTCTTGCGGCTGTAACCTACAATCACTGCCATTTCAAGCGGATTAAAAGTATGCCCTATGTTTTCGCAATGGGCGGCAATGTCAGAAGTGAGAAAGTCATATATATTGAGTTTGGGCATCATAACCTCCTAAAAAAGCTGACGAAGAACATTAGGCTCCAGTCTTCTTTTGTACATATCATCAAGTTCAAATCTGTGCATCGCAATCCATTGCTCAGCGATGCGAATATACTTTTCTTGCAATGGGTTTTTAAATGGTTTTTCAACGGGAAAAATAGACGGATCAATCGGTATTATAGCTGTACGCCCGTCACGAGTTACTGCGACATGAGGAACCTTATGTTTTGTTTCTCTGGGCCACATCTCTATTACGATGCCATTTGGGAGAACGCCGACCTTTCTGGCGACTTTCTCCATTCTTCCTTCAAATATTTCTCGCAATCGTTCAAGTGTTGTCATCTTCATCGTCGTCCAAAGCAATAAACATTCTTTCGGTTAATTTGAGTTGGGCGGGGTCATCGGTTGATTTTCTCCCGTTCCTTTGAAGTAAAGATTTGAGGCAGAATTTCTATCGCTTCCTGAAGGGCACGAGAAGCGTCTATCAAAAGTGCGGCTAAACGGTGTTCCGGCGCTTCAACATTGAAGTATGTGCTTTTGGCGTCGCCTGAAAGCCCTTTCAGATTTTTAAGAAGTCTATTGCCTCCTTCGTCAACCAACCTCTGCGCTCTGAGAAGTTCAGCTTCCATGTCTTTTCTGATGCGCCTGATTTTATTTGCGGTTGGATCGGGACTGGTCATTTCCCCTCCTCATCAATCGTAACGTTAAACTCATGCGCGAGTTTGATCAGCCCCTTGGGTGTCACGCGGACTTGTTCGGTGATAACCTCTTTGCCGTTCTCGTCTATGGTGACTTTGTGCTCAAGCAGACCGGCCTTGACTTTGTCGGAGTATCCCAGCCAGACGGCTGTTTTGTGGCGGCGGTATATCCAACCGGTTTTCGACAGGTAATCGAAGAACTGTTTCTCGGCTCTTTGCAGAACTTTGGCAGCGCTGCTGATGCAGAGCGAGCCTTTGGCGATGGCTATGCGCTGGGCGATTTTCGCTTGAGGTAGCAGTTCCTCAACCTGACTCTCAGCCGCGAGAGCGCGTTCCTCGGATTCCGTTGCCATCCTGAGAATTTCCAAGCGCGACAGTTTTGAAGCGTAATCCTGTGGGCGTGTGGCAAGCTCATAGAAAGCCTGGACGAGACGCGTCTTAAACTCTATGATCACATCGCTGTTACGCATCATGGTAAGCAACAGTGTCGCTTGTCTCTCATTGAGATAAGCTATTTCTCTTTTCTGAGTTCCGCCTGCCGTCTGAAAGGGTTGCGTTTCAAATGTAACCCTTCCAAACTTCTCTAAACTCGCCACATGCCCGCGAATTAGTTGCAAAACAACTCTGTGTTCGTTTCGTGTGCCATTAGCAATAATTAATGAAGTGGTCACGGCTCCGGCATTTGTGAACTCGATCAGTTTCTCGGTCTTATCTTCAGTGGCGCTGTCCTTTGTGTTATTACTCAGAAGCTCTGTCAAGGTTTTTGTCTGGCGGCCTGTCAGATGGGCGGTATTGCTCTGGTGATCAACGCCAACCTTGCCAAGCAGGCTCTGATATTGACCGATGGCTTCAAGAATCGTGGCGTGGCTAACGCCAAGCTCTCTCGCCAACATTCTGGATGTTGTGGATGTAGGCATTTCCCTCTACTCCCCCGGAGGATTCAGCCGATCCTTCAGATCGCTGTTATCCCAAGCTGTTGAGAAGTTATCCAAAAATACGTCAAAGGCTTCTTTTCTCGTTTTGCCGCTGCCGTTAATACCAAACTGTTTGGACAAAAACAGCCAGCAATCCTTAATTGAATGAAGCGCTTCGATGTACAAGGGGTATCTGAAATCAAATTTCCTGCCTTTATAAGAGAGATTGTAAAGTGTAATATCTTCACTTTGAACTATATACAAAAACCAAGGATCGTCCGTGACATTGCGCCATTGATTGATAATCTTTCTGCAAAACGATTCCTCGGCTTCTTCGCGTGTATGGGCGTATTCAGCCAAATGGAGTTCGTCGGTATGATATATCCATACATTGCCGGCGTGTACTACACGAACCGATAGAGGGGCGTTAAGCGTGAGAGACGCGCATCTGTGCTTTATGGTCGTCCACGACAACTCTTCTTCATTTGCTTCTGGTTCTTTGGGGATAGTGTCAGTTGATTTAAAAGGACAGTCCGGTCTTTTGTAGCGATCAATTAAGTTGCATGGCAGAACTGTAAACAGTCTGGCGTTCTGGCCCATAGCGGCTGAACACGCGTTACAACACCAATTGTTTACATGGCCGCCCGTATATCCTAAAAATTCACATCCGCCACAGAATTCTCGTGCCGGTATGGTCAACGTTGAGTTGGACATTTTCTCTCCTTATCGCGAGTTAAAAGCAGATATTTATTTTCTGCTTCGTAGATTAGCTGGCCTTGTTTAGAACCTGCAATCTTCAAGGCGCCCACCAAGTATAGACATTCTCTCTAATTAGCTTGAAGAGTCTCTCAAAGGCTTCGTTTGTTTCTTTGTCAGATCTTCTGCTTGCCTCACGGGTCTCGGTGGTATGTTGTATCAGCTCTTTTATCAGCCTGTCTGTCTCCGCCTGATCAGGGCTAAGACAGAACCGCATATAACCATTGACGCACCTATAGTAGCCTTCTTCTCCATTGTGAATGCCAGCCCAACCATCGCCTTGTCTTGTATATTTCCCATCCGCACGATGAACATACATAGGATAACGGGAATTAATTTCGCTAAGCGCTTTCGCCTTAATCATGTCGGGTACTTTCAGACGTTCTATGAGTTCAATAACTTCTTTCGCGCTCTCCTGTTTTTCTGGATTATCCGTGCATTCAAGGAAGTTTCGCAGGACTGTCTGCATGACTTCAAACAGGGCCTCGTCTCCGTTAAAAGCGCGGATTTTTTTCAGAGTTTTATGCCATTTTATATGGTTGTAAATAGTATTGCTAATATTCCAATAGCAATTTGATAGTTTAAACCATACTGTTGTCATGATTATCCTCCGGTAGTGTGTCCCAACATCGTGTTTCTGTCTTGCAGCCACAATCCAATATTGAGCTGCGCCAGTTGTCTAAAAGCGTTTGAGTTATTTTGGAGTTGCAGTCGTTACAGGTTGATGTCAGAAGTTCTTCGTCAGTGAATTTAGTCATATGGTACTTCCGCGACAATGCCCCGCCAATTCCGTTTGATTGATTCAAAGGCTATCCGCTTGGCTTCATCAGGATCGTATGCCACAATTCCATCAACCATCCAAGTCCCAAGATCAAAGGTAATTTCCCACAAGGGCGGTTTCGGGGTTTTGAATATCATCGGACGACAAACCGCAACCACCTTTGGATAGCTTATAGCCGAGGCGACGCTTAATCCGACATGTTTTATATGGACGTTGTCATTGTGTATGCTATTAAGAGAATAGGCTTGTAATACCGATTTGGCCTGTTCTACTGCGCCGTGTTCATCGTCTGCCTTAAAGTCTTTAAAAATTAATGGGCCGAGGCTAATTGTGACAGTATATACTCTTTGGATCCTTTTGACTAATCGGTTTATTTTGTCATGTATATACGTGCCTTCTTGTCCATTCGCTGACTCGTAAAAGAATTTTTTAAGCCTGCTAATAGCTTTGTCTCTGGTTAAATCTGCGGACGTAAAAACATTTTTCCATTCACAACACCATTTTTCGCCGTCTCTGGATATTTCGACAATCATAGGATAATTGAAATAATATCGTGCAGTGGAGTAGACCAAATTGTCCCACAACCGAATCTCTAAATCAATTAAGTCTGAACATTTGGTACAAAGCGTATGGGAAAACAACCTTTGCGCTTGCCCGTGATCACAACCAATGGTTTCTATGCCGGTTTCTTCCGATTTGTATAAAACCCATCCCTTTTCCACGATTTGCATTTCAATAGTTATGGGTCGACTAAATATCAACCTTGCGTCATCGCAAAACATTTCTGTTAGTGTTATTTTGCTCATAAAACCTCCTTTACTAAATAAGACAACTGTTGCTTTAGCGCTCTGTTGGCGCATGACAATTCTGAATCCGGCTTTTGGACGATAGTGTCCCAAACCACGCAAAAATCTTTCTTGTAATTAGCGAGAGCCTCTTTCCTGCTTGAGCCTTCACCGCGTATACCATATCTGGAAGCGCAGACCCAAGCTGTATCTCTCTCAATCCTGATTTCAATCCGAGACCGAAAGATAAATCTTCTGCCGTTATACTCAAGAGAAATCACGTCACAGTCTCCATCTGTATTTGACCTCGTCTATAATCCTTTCGAGGGACTCGCAAAGTTGAAAGGACACCTCAAGACAATAATCAAAAAGCGCGTCGCGCTCATCTGTAGGGAAATATGGATCGAACACACCCTTTTCGTATAATCTATTCGCTAAATCAAGCGCGTCTTCTCCATCTTTATAGTGTGCGTAGGCTCTGCCTTCGTCACTGTCCGCGGGAAACGCAAAGTAATTTCCATACCCCTGAATACAGCGAGACAGATTAAATCCGCCCGGACTTTCCTTGCCTGGCGGCAGATCAATATCAAAGTTAGCTTCTTTGTAGTCTCTCCATATAGCTATCATGTTGTAGCCCTGTTCAATTTGGGAAGTTTAGGAATAATCGCTTTAGCACGTTCTGGCCTCCATATGTTTTTGACTTCATCAATAATCATTTCGAGACAATAATAAAGCTCAAAGGCTGTCTCAATGCAATAGTCGTTAATGGCTTCAAATGAGTATTCGTCAGGTTCAGGCCAATACCCATCAAAGACTCCCTCGTTATATAACCTGTTCGCCAAATCATATTCGTCTTCACCGTCTTTGTAATGGACGTAAGCTCTGCCTAAGTCGCAGTCCGCGGGGAATCCGAAGTAGTCGCCGAATCCTCTGTTTGCGCGGCACTCGTTAAATCTATCCGGGCTTTCCTTGCCCGGTGGTAAATTGATAAAGAAGTTGGGGCCGCTCATTTCAGCTCCGTAGCTGAATCATCAGAAATCATTTTTTCTCTATAAAAATCAATAAATTTATTGGCGTCAATTATGGTTTTAAGTGCGCCGTTTGAGCCGATATATTCATTCGCGTATGTTAAAAATTGACTTGCGCGCGTCTGTGGTTGTTTGGCCTGTAACATCGCACATATTGTGTCAAAGTCTCCCCGGCATATATCGCGACAACCATTTGTCAGTATCCAAATTTCGTTGCCATGAAGATTATTTTCATACTTTAAACGACAATAGAGCCACTTATTTACTTCCAAATCACTGTCTTCTCTGAATAGGCGAAGCAACTTTATAATTGTCTCTTTCCTGTGTTTTGTTCTGTGGGGATATAAGGTTTCTCCATCCCAATGATAATCGTCCTGAATCAATTCCAAAAGATAGTTCAGGATTGTTTCTTCGCCCATGACCCATATCGTGTCTCCCTTGCTCTTTGTCCGAACAATCTCGTGTCTTCCATATATGTCGGTCCCATGTTCATACGCTAACGCCCATATATCATTATTATCGTGTTGCTTCATTATGACATATAATTTTTTACAACCATAGTCGCAGTGATATTTATGGAAATGCGCTAATGCCTCCCTTGCGTTCTCTAAAGCGCTCTTCTCTCGATCAACGTAAAAAGGTGAGGAGTAGTAAGTCATGATTGCGCTCATTCCTTCTCCGATATGTCAAATATGTAATCCGGTATATCAAAAAGTCTTAACGCTTCAAAATCAACCGTATGATGCAACATTCTTTCAAAGCGGGTGATTCTAAAGGGAAGTTGATTTTTAAAGTATGTTATTGAGTTGTCATCGCCATCATATTTTGTGTTATTCAACAGATTGACCAGTACTTTTGGCGGAAACCACGCTGTTCCCGTGAATCCAGAAGGCCGATTACGCTCTTCTATGATAGACATAGTAGCCCCAAGCATTTTCAGGATATTTTCGTGTTCACAGCCAAAGATATGGATGGTGTTATATATTTTATCTCTCTGAACGTCGATGCCTCTGCCTGCTCTTTCTTTTATCGCATCTTCGTCACTGACTTTTATCGTCCACCCCACGGCTATATCGTTGCGAATGCTCATTTACTTCTCCTATTTAAAAGAAAATGGGGAGGATAAAACCTCCCCATATGTTTATTGCTACGCGCTTTGCAGTTCTTCTTCCTGCGCCTGATGCTGGTACTGATACTGATGCTGCCTCTCGGCGTTCCGCTTGGCGTAGCGAATGTGCGACGCGAACTTCATGGCTTCCACACCGGCTTCTTTGAACAGTGTGTATTCCTGGGTTTTGAAAAGCTGACGCTCTCCAACCAAATCGTTCATCGCCGCTTCAAATCCCATGAACTCGCTGCCACCTTCGATTTCAGAGAGGTCTTTGATGGCCCAGGTCAAATCCATAGCGGCTTTGACTCTCTCGCTACGCAGCCCTGGTTTCCAGAAGTTCTTATACGCCTTCTTATAGGCTTTATAAGCCCGATGCGTGTAGAGACGGGTGCTGCTCACCAGATCTTCTCTGTCCGCGTAGAGCGCGAGATACTCCGAGCCGCCGGGAACTTTGCTCAGGTTTTCCTGGGCGTTCACGAACTTCTTTCGTGACTCTTCGTAAGCCTGCTGAAGAAGTTGTATTTCTATGGTGTCCATAGATTCTCCTTAGAGATATGCCCCATAATGGGGACGGTTGATAGGATATTGCTCCTACAAATTATTTATAACAAAAAATAGTGGTATTTTGCGGCTAAGATATAGTAAAATATAGTAGAGAGGCTTTCATAGGGATATGGATCTGAAGTCATATGATTTTTTTGACTGGATTACTGTAATTGGAAACGCCGATGAAAAGCTGGCTCAGAGGTTTCGGATGATTTACCGATTGATTTCCCGATTCGACTTTGTCGTAACATGGCTAAAATAAATATATACGATTTTGACTATTTAAAATGGCATTTTTTTTAGTGCCATTTTAAAAAAAAATTTTTTTTGGCCCCGGACAGTGACTTTTTGCATTTTACGATTTACGACTCATCAAAAACGACCAATACTAAAAAGCCGGGGCCGAGCAAAAAATTTTCTATAGAAAAAATCAAAAAATGACTAGTCAAAATTTCCAAAACTTCTAAAACAAGTAATAGCGCATGTTCATATAAAAAGCAAAACAAGAATCAATTCTACAAATTTTCCAAAATCTGTAGAATACGGGAACGAGAGGGATTGACAAAAATCGTAGTGAAGAAAGTATAGATTATTATTATATATATAATATTATATTATTATTATTTTTTTTTTTTTTTTTTTATTATTATTAGGTATTCTCTCTTTCTCTCTTTTTTTTTTTTTTTTTTTGAGGTTTTCTCATGTACACAAAGTTTTGCAACAAACCTTCAGTTCGTTCATATATCAGGCATTTGAAACGCTCGGAGTGGTCTCGGAGGAAGCGCATCAGAATCGCCTACGATCTGCCCCTGGACACCGCGATAAACCTTGAGAAACTTAGCAAGTATTACGTTCAGAACGCCTCGGACATCCTGGCACAGCTCATAGACGACTACGTTGCCCTCCGAAATCATATAATTTCAAGGTGCAGCCATTTTAAGGTCGAATTTCCGAAGAATGCGATAACGCCTAAGAAAAACGACAAAATCACCCAACAATCCCTCTTTAACCCTGAAGATTGGGGGTAATTTCGAGGTTTTATGCCTGGTTTGAGGCAAAAAGCCCAATTTTGACGGCCCCGGAGACCTAAAAATCGGGGCCGAAAACATACCATCGGCCCCGGCAATTTACATGAACAACTAATTGAAAACTCGGCCCCGGCAGACCCAAACTCGGCCCCGAAAAATGACCATTTTGGAGCTTTGGCCCCGGAAAATGACTTTTGTCACTAAAAAACTGTGATTTTTATCATAGCGATTGTGGAAAACTCTGAGTGATTCTGGTCACTAAATTAGATATGAAACATCTGAAAGTGATCAATATGCTCATTGTAGTAACAAATCGCGTCCACTCTGTCCGTATGGCTCCGGTCGCGGTAATTCGGCCAGCGTTTTCTAAATATCATCCCCAGCACATCCTGGCGGCAGAGAAATTCAGGGTCATAGTCTATTAAGAAATAGAGAATCTCTTTCCACTTCTCTTCGTCCCCGGCCTTTTTAGCTTCTTCCTGCTCCACTTCCTTTTCCCACGACACGCGATAGTGGACTTCCATGATGGGTTTGAGTATCTCCCATGCCTCCGCCTGGTTCGTGGCAAAACTATTGTGAAACAATTCCTCGAACATGTGGTGGACCATAAGGTTGCGGCTGTTATAACACCTCATGTCAATGGTTGGCTGAAACACATAGTAATATTCGAGATTGAATACTCCTGGCGTCCAGAACTTCTTCTTGATGTGTTTGATACTTGAAATATCGTATATTGATTCAGCGACGGGGAACGCGTGCTTTTTGGCTTTTGCCAGTTCTTCTATCTTATTGCATATGTCGGGCGGTATCTCTCGTTCTTCGGAGAGGTATCGGGCGATGGTCGATTTGCTGGCTACGCCTATTTCTTTGGCGATGTCTTTCTGCGTCCGCTTTTGCTCTTTTGTGAGCCATTTGAGGTATTCAACGTGGTCTTGTGGCATATATTCTCCTTTAGGCATAAAAATAATTTCTGGGGGCTGATTGTGATACTATATTTTAGCTGGGTTTTATCCATGATCCTGTCCTTATAGAGGAAACAAATGGCTATTGTTACAATTCAGACTTCCGCTTTAAGCGGTGCACAAAAGAAACGTGTCGGAGAGCGTGTAATTGACTCTCTTCACAGGGAAGGAGTGCCCGCGTCAAGCACAGTAGTGTTTTTCCGTCCAGAGGACGCCGATGTGTTCCTGGATGGAGGTTTGCTGTTTGAGGCGCCGGTTGCCCGCCCCGCCCCGGCACCGGCTCTGACCCCGCCGACCAAAATCACCCACACGTTCAACAAAGAACCCGCAGTGCCGAAAGTCATAGCACCCACATATCCAGAAGTTAAAGAGAAAGTCAGGGCGATGCTCATGGAACACGGCGCTCTTTCGAGTTTCCAGGCGCAGAGCGGATTGGCTATGAAGAACTACGATGGCGTGTCAGCGATGCTGCGTAGAATCTTTTCCGAATTGGAGACTGAGGGTATCGTTGAAAAGCAGGGGCAGAAACGCGGCACACGGTATGTTCTCAGGGAGAAGACCGTGAAGCATGTGGGGATGATTAGTTAGTCGTCGCATTTTTTATTGGCTGTAGCATTGATACGCAATTGTTCGATCAGCCCCAGCGTCCGCGATAAGGCTGGGCCATACGGCATGGCAACAACATCGTCATCACTTATCGGAAAGCCGTGTTCTTTGTAGTGCTGACGATCAGCCAGATACATCAGTGTGATCAGTTTTATGACGTTCATGTGTCCGCCGCTTTTCATAAGAAAGTAGGCAGCCATCTGTGCGACCTTGCGTTCTGAGAACATAGTTATTCTCCTTTTGTTTTTTTTCGAGGGACATTACGATATTATATCCCAAACGATTATAAAAAAAGGGGTCGCCCCCCTTTTTTGTTTAGTTATTGCCCACGGGCGAACAGCCACAGAACTGAACTAAACTCAAAGCTCAAGATACGGCTCCAGTGAGCCAGGTGCAGTTTGCAGAATGTCTTGAGACTGAACTCGTCCATCCCCCAAACAGTATCCAAATATAAAACACTCAGTCTGAGATACGTCTTGAAGTCTATGGACAGATACTCCGTCAGCTTCCTGGCGCCTGAATATTTTGCTTTGGCTTCCCTTATGATTTCATCACAAGAGGCATTGAATTTTTGAATCATATTGGACATAAGCCCTCCTTGTTATAGGGAACATCATTATTCCCTCCATATTGCTTATAACAAAAAGAGGATGGAATTTGCCCCTCCTCCTCCTCCTCCTCCCTCATCACCGTAGGAGGTGGTGGGGGGGTGGAGATAACAACTTTGTCGCCGTTGGCACTAGGTGGGGCAACCCATAAGGAATGGAAATTATTTGCGCGGGGCGGAAGCCTTCCATACACTTGGAATATGGAAGTTTTAGAATGTGCAATGCCCCACGCCATTCTTTCGTTGGCGGGGAACCTATTGATCTATAACACAGAAAGAAACAATAGCACTTTGAGGCCCCCGGATGATAACAACGAAATTGCCGCAATGGTTCGCGTATCTGTCTCTGACAGTAATGGTAACGAAGCGGAGAAGATATTTACTATTTTAAATATTACAGAATAGTGGATTAGCGCAACCAACACCTTTTGTTGAAAACTGCGATAGCCTCAAGAGATCTTTTTGAGGCTCAACGGGTGAACGCACTGCACCAAAAATGGTGCAGCGGTATTATAGGTTGTGCGGGAGGGGATCACGACCCTCAACATAAACCCCACCGACAAAGGTATTGTCAACGCTACTATGACCTATAATCAAAAATTTGGTAACGCCACCATAACTGATCTGCCAAATGGCATTTGTATATCCTCCAACAGTATGGTTGTAGCCGATGGCGCCAGCCTCCTCGCCAATGTGTCCGCATCTTATTGTGAGTGTATTGTTATAGGAGTGCCATGACGAACTTGCCACAGCGCCATTAATACCAAGAAGTTGAATTTGTGTGGCGGTAACGCCAGATGGAAGCCCGATTATTTTGGCCTCGTGAGTTAAAATGTAGTAGCCTGGAACTTCTTCTTCTTTGCCCCCGGTGTTTACTCTCTCTGGCGTCACCGTCCAGTCAAAACTATCACATTCAATAGACCATTCCACCCCCCCACCACCTCCTACGGTGATGAGGGAGGAGGAGGAGGGGCCTTGAGGTCTTATCCAAAGCCGCATCCTGGAAGTAATGCCGTTCCAGTGTATTTTGACAGATATGGACTTGCGTGTCGGTTGCTGTCCCGCAATCTGTTGCAATGTTCGCAATGCTCGCCATGATTCACGATATATCATTCTTACCGCAGCGTCCATTGCTGAGCTTTCAAATTTTTCCCTGCGGGCGCGTGGAGGAGCGAAGATGCTGTATTTGAGCAGGCTATCCACACCAAGACGGAAAGTTTCGGATAATGACATAATACCTCCTTTTAATATATAACCCTTGACACCCAACCAACAAACATATCACAATATAAATACGGAGATAAGATATGGCTGAAAGTACGGGGACGCTGACAATAACAGAGTGGAGTCCAGATGATAAAGAAAAGCATAAGCCGATAAAGTGGGAAATTGTAGAGGGTAGAGATTTTATCAAAATAACCCCGTCATCTGATGGTTGGACTTGTGAGGTAGAGGCTATTGGTAAAGGTAGTGCCGAAGTCAAAGCTGTTTCAAGTTTTTATGGAGAAGGCAAAGGCCCCTCCTCCTCCTCCCTCATCACCGTAGGAGGTGGTGGGGGGGTGGTGCGGGTAGTACCGGACAATATTGTGATCCAACTGAGGTCTCGCGCAGAGGCGAGCAGTCATGGCGGCTATTACTATGACGGCCCTCTTGGAATTGAGGGGGTTTATCTTGGCGATACGAATATTTCAAACAACATGAAATATATTTTTAACTGGGATCGAATGCGGTTCCAAAACGATGAACCCAACGGTGACTACCTCGGCTTCTGGTTTCTGGACGACACCTGGAATCCTAATCTGCGAATACACGGTTCCAATCTTAGAGCAGGCGAACTCTTCCTTTGGCTGGAAGTCACGAACAGAGGTGACGATTATGGATCCTTTGGCCCATATCGTTGCCGAATACCCATCACGTTAATGCCTTTTGGCACTGAAACTCTAGTTGCTGGATAGCTAAATCACATTCCAGTTCGCAAGAACATACTGACCGGGTTGCGTTCCGCCTATTGACACGCCTATCCCGACTTTAAAATTTTCGTCAATCAGCATAAAGGGTTCGGTGTAGAGTTGGCAACGAAGCCTCATCTCGCCTATCACAAAACAAGGGTTGCATCTGCCGGATACAGTGCAGGTTCCGTTTAGCTTGACTCTGAATCTGCCGCCACCAAGGTCTTCCATTTGTATAGAGCAATTGTCGCTAAAGGAAACATAGGATACAAGTGATTCTCCTGTGTTAATGGGATTGTTATTGTGATCCACGTATTTGGCGTTAAATTCACCTTCAAAAATAGACTCCCACGTCAGGTCAGCGAAATTAAATCCGCTATAGCTTCCATATATCCACGGGATTAGATTTCCAAAATCATATATCCGATCATCGTAATCCCAAGATGTCATGCTATTGAATTGTAGTCCCACCTGATTTGGGTCAATCACCAGACAATTCTTCCAGTCAAAGCGCACCACCCCCCCACCACCTCCTACGGTGATGAGGGAGGAGGAGGAGGGGCCGAGTCCCCTGCGCTTAACAAAAGTGTTTGTTAAGCGTAAAAGGCAAAATAGGCTTTATATCAATCCCCAATCACGCTCTTGGCAGTCTCTTGTTTTGGATTTTTTCATTACTTCCTCCTATTGAATCATTATATAATATTTTTTATGCTCATAGATTGCGAAGTTATTTATGTTGATACAGACCGTATGACGCTGGACTGTCTTGCGTCTAACGGGAGCGGTGATATATATCCGGGCGTCAGTTATTCCGAATTGGGCACATCGGGCGAGGGTATTGAGATTGTTCCTGAAATCGGCTCCGCTATAACAATTGAGCTTATAAGAGGCGAGGCTTCCATATATAAACCGAGGATTGAGAGATTCAATCACAACGGCCTGACCCGCATAAGAAATTTTATTAAAAGATTCACGCCCAATACTGTCTTCGCCAGAAAGAAGCTCCCCGGCGATGTGTCCATAAGCGCTCCTAACGGCGCGGGGGCACTCTTCGGGCGCGGCAGGAGCGCGTCAATCTTCAGCGGCGACCTGGCGCAACTGCATGTCCTCGGCGTGATGAATGTCATCAAGGCCATCGCCACCAATTACGATGTGGTTGGAAGCGGCTTCAGAGCTTACACTGTGAACGAGAACGGCAAGGTTCTCACCAGGCTCTGCTTTACATCCGACAGTTCCAACATGATGAAGGGCAGTTCGGATTTTCTGGCGGACAACTTTGAGTTTCAGATTGATATTGACGGCCCGAACCTCACGATCTTCTCCGGTAGTCTGAACAAAGACGGCAAGCGGGAGAATAAGATCATCGCCAGCTTCATGAGCTGCGGCGAGGTCGTATTCCGCTGCGGCGACAACATCTCACAGAGCGGAATCACCACGGAGTTACGCGTCGGCAACGGCATCATCCGCGAGACCATCGCGTCCGACGCCAATGACAGCGGTGTCAATCAGAAGCTGTATGAGCGCGTCGTCACCAAAACAATGGGTGCTCCTGAGAACCAACGCGCCATCGTGACCGAGCATATCAACGGCAGCGTCCACCGCATAGTGACCGGAGACGTCACCGAGACAATCGCGGGGACGCACAACAAAAACGTGAACATCTCAATTGAAACCGGACTGGCTAAAGAGACCAACTACAACACAGTTGACGCCTGGGCCAATGTGAACAACAGCGAGATGAAGACGGAATCAAATATATCTTTGGGAGAGGAGGAATAATGCCCTTTTTTATTTCAGCTTGGGCGGTTTTCTTTTTTTATAGAGATTGGGCGCCATATCAGTCCTATATGAAGTTTGGTTATATTATCGCCGCTATTTGTATTCTGGGTCAGCTACTTACTTGGGTCTGCGCCTGCGTCGTCGCCTGGGCCGTCAAAGACCAGGAAAGACGGCGCATGATAAAACGCCTGCAAGGACTCACCCCCAAGGAAAAGGAAGTCCTCCGCAAATATTCAGAAGAGAGAGCGCTTGATTTAAATATCTCCGAACCCGCTGTCGCCCGACTTGTGTATGACAAAATACTTGTTGTCCTTTTCCAGACAGAGTTGAATAATCCGTTTTTCCTTTACCCTGTGTCCGTTGATTCAGACGTATGGGAATATCTTGACAAACATCGTGAGGTTCTTGGGAGTGACCTGCCAGTTATATCTTTGGGAGATGATTGACATGGCTATCTTTTTCATTACGGCTTGGATTGCATTATCTCTACTGCTTGTATTCTGTGGAAGCTCCTTGCTTAGCTCGGCGGCCAAAGAGCGGGAAAAACAGGACATGATAAAACGGCTGCAAAGACTCGACGCAAGGGAAAGGGAAGTTCTTCGCTACTACTGGAAAGTCAAAAGCAAAACGCTTACCTTTAACCTCAGCAACCCCATCATCGCGGGGCTTGTTTACGAAAAAATACTTGTTGTCATCTCCGAACTGCGTGTCTATGGCAATCCATTCGCCCTTTACTATCCTATGCGCGTCAATCCAGTTGTATGGGAACATATCGACAAACATCGTGAGCTTGTGGGCGAGTATCTGCCAGTCAAAGACTTCCTGGGCGACTACACGGTTGAAGAGCTTGACGACTATTTGGATACGCGCCTGACGCCGGAGCAATGGGTATCGCAAAATGAAGCAACAAGAGCGTAAGTCCCCAATCAACAGGCTTGACACGGCGCTCAAGGATGTCAATGTATTCGCCTTTAGGAACTGCGCGGGCAGCAAAGTCTCCCGCGGCGATTGGAATTATGATTACGAGCGCTTGGACAGCGATGGCAACGTCCGGCGCACGGCGGCGGAGCAGCAGCAGTTCGACAAGAAGCTGGCAGACTATCAGAAAGAACTCGGAGAGATAAAAAAAATACAGGACAAGGAGGAGCGTCGCAAAAAGGAACGCGCCCTCCTGAAAAAGAATTGGGATGTCGCCTGCATGGCGTGGCTCCCGCAGTCAAAAGCGAAGTTCACCGCAGGCAAGGGGCTTGAGGGCGCCAGTTACGACGCGGCCATCCAGGAGATTGAACGTCTCAAGCAGATGGTGCTGGACAAAATACAGGATTTGTGCGCGGCCAGCTTCCCGGACGCGATCAAGGGAATACCAATCGCCAAGCGCATCACCGACAACGCGAAAAGAGTCACCGACGCCGTTCAGTGCTTCAGCTCCACAGTCATTAAGATAAACAATCTCGTTAATTCTTATGTCAACGAGCTGAATAAGATGATTGGCTGGGCCGCGCAGCAGAAACAGATTCTGGACAGGCTTTTGACAAGCGCCGTCAAGGATTTGGAATATCTCTGCGACAAGCTCCAGCAGATGAAAGACCTCAACAGCCCGTTCTGGAAACAGATTGAGGCCGACGCGATAATCTCGGTCGTCGCCCACCTCAACAGTTCGTCTCCCGATTACATGGCGGCGCTCAAAGCAATCAGCAATCTGTCGGGCGCCATTGACGAGGCGATTGATCTCAGTTACAAGACCTTCGACCACGGCGTTTCACTTGCGTATCAAATGAGGGCGACCTTTTATAACACGGCGGACATGCTCAGCAGATGGAGTTTTCTGGACGCCCTTGAAACGCGGATGAAACGAAACCGCAACCACGCCCACACCATGCGCCTCAAAGACGACCTGCTTGAACGCTGGAACTCACAGAACACGGCGGCGCTCAGAGAGCTTGGTTCCTACGGCTTCTCCCTGACAAACTCAGGGACGTGGCACCAATACAGCATGATTGACACACTCAGAGTGCTGCCGAAGATGCAGTCCTTTATAGACATGTATGAGGAGACGCGGGACGACATGGGGATTAGGGATGCGATTAAAAATCTGACCCCTGCTCTCGCCAAAAAGGTTCGAGACCGCGAATCCCTGGAAGTCTCCCGCGGTGTCTTTATTGATTCCCGCGAGATACCGGGGCACATAGTTGTCGACGACACGGAGTTCGGGTTGATCTCGTGCGGCCTTGGGCCGACGGTCAGCCCCAAGGTCGCGCTTGTTTTTGATTTGATTATTGACGATGGCACGACGATGGTCACTGCCATTGCCAGGGGCGGCGAGTCGGCCATCGGGCAGTACATCAGCTACAACAGACAAGACCTGGAATATGAGATAATCTTTCCGGTTCATTTTGACGAAACCGTCAATGATTACGTCCGCTATCCTGACAGCGCGATGATGGGTGATGTAGTTGTGGACGGCGAAACCGTCAGCCTGTACGGATACGGCAGCTATGACTTCAAGGCGTGGGAGCTGATTGTCTCAAACGAGGATCAGTTGAGCTATGTGACGGTCGGCGATGTCTTTGTGTATATGAATCCATGCAGTTTGTTTTATCACGGGCAAAAGATTTGGGTTGATGGAGACCAGAGGTTTATTCCTTATGAATACCAGATCAAGGCCATCAAGGGCAAGTCGGTTTTTGTGGAACTCATTGACGATGTCACCAGGTGGATTCGCAAAGGCGAGACTCTCACGTCCGGGCCGGAGCGCTTTCCATATTACAAGCCGCTTGAGTTTGGCATGGGCGGAGCGGACAGCGGCGGCGGCGACCCTTGGGGGAAACGCGCAACGGACTTTATCAAATGCGGTGACAACTGCCTGCCGATGATGATTGAGCATCCCAAAACCCGCGAGCGGACATTGTATTCATCGGCGCACAATTTCTCAAGCGGCGGCGACGCCATCTACAACATGGCTGTCAAGGAGTTCAACATCAAGCTGACACGCATGTTCGGCTTGATGGGGCCGTCCGAGGTTCCTCACGCCCTGGATTCCATCAAGTGCAAAAGGTGGGCGCTATATGCCAGATTCGTGGGCGATGTGAAAGAGATCAGAAAACTGAACCTGGACAAACAGGACTTTAAAACCGTTACAGATCTTTTCTTTTTGAAAGCAAAATGGGGTTTTATGCCGGATGGATAAGGATAAAGCCGGACGACTTGGGCTGGAGTAGAAGAAAATTTCTTCTACCCTGCAAGGCTTTCGTCTACCAACGATTCGACGTAGAGGATCATTGCCTCCTTACTTATGTCCCGGTGCATGAATGTATAGACTATGTTGTTGATGTTCTTTGGGGAGAAGTAGGCGTTGATGTCTTTTATGCGCGGCACTTTCTTTACCAAGGAAAAAATGCAGAACACTGCGAAATATTCGTTAATCGTACAACATTTTTTCTGGTATAGGTCGTCAGCTCTCTGACGTGGCAAGGAGAGCGGTTTGTATTTGATTACCCAATACGCCATCAGCGCTATATGTTTTGTTTCGGCCATCATCATCGGTTCATTGCCGTTTGGCTTGGTGTGAAAGTAGGTGTAATAGTCGCTTCGCTGATTTATCCGCCTGTAGATTTCCATTATCAAAACTGTTGAGTAGTCAATGCTTTCTGCGATCTCGGTATGTGTGGTGAAAAATGCACGGAAGTTGTTTAGCAACTGCTTGAATTCTGCATTGAGGAAGTGCAACATCCTCTCTGATGGCATTTCTTGGTAAATGCAGTTGCAGTTGTTTCCTTTCATTCGGGGCTGCCCAAATCAAGTTTATAGTCATCTCTATCGCGGAACTCGTCAACAAGCATACGACTTCCCTCCAGCAATAAGTCCATGAAATTGCCTGACGTGTTCAGTGGATGGTTGCTTTCACATGTGTTTTGGCGAGCCGCGTTGAACGCCTCGATGTCCTCAACGGTGAGTTCCTCTATTGGTTTTGACATTGACATGCGCTTATCCCCAAAAAAAATAGTTTAGTCTATACAATATTTTTTTTAAAGAAGCCAATGCCCTACATTCAAGCCTAACCTTTAAATGGAATTAAGCTAAAAACCACCGCGCCATTGTTAAGTGTTTGCGCGATAGTAGATATGAGCCGCACCGCGACTCTATCTCCCTTGGTAGCGGGAATGGCGTGAGCATGTCCTTCTTCAGTATGAACAGCGTGGTAAAACCATTCTCCATTGATAGCGACCGCAATACCTATTATTTTACTGTTTATCCTTTGAGTCCAGGCAAGTCTCATTATTCCACTTTTAGGTGCTATCCAAGTTTGTCCGTCAACCCATACGTCTTTAGATAAATTCGTTGGGATTACATTGGCAGGCGGGGTTATTGGGTTGTCCCAATCAATTTCCCCACCTACGGAAGGTATTTCAGACAATTGATTTGATTGTGGATAGCGCATAGTTACACCTTACACCTAATCCTTAAATGGAAACAAACAGAAACCCAGCGTATTACTGTTAAGGGTTTGCGTGACAGTAGAATGGATAGCCAGCTTGACCTGATTCCCCTTGGTAACGAGCAAAGATTTAACCTCTCCTTCCCCGGCGCGAGGAACGTGATAGAATTGGACTTCGTTAATGGCGACTAAAACACTTGTTATGTTATTATTTAGACTACCGTTCCATGCTAGTCTTATCACGCCGTTTTTAGGTGTTACCCATGTTTGTCCAGCAGTATAAGTATTTTTAATTAGATTGGTTGGGATTGTATTGCCAGGCGGAATTATCGGATTTTCCCAGTCCAAATCCGGCAGGCCCTCCGCTGAGCATTGGGATTGGCATTCAGGCAATTGATTTGATTGTGGGTATCTCATCCTGCTGCTCTCTTAAAGGGAATGAAGTCCGCCCAGGCTTCATAGAACTTGAATGTCTGCGTGCCGTTTGACCAGATTTTGCAATAGAATTTATCGCCTTTGCAGACTGGAATCCAAAGAGTCCGCCATTGATTTTGCTGCATCTGCCAGTTGGAGATCCATGTGCTTCCTCTGAAAAAATCGAAACCGGACGCGGCGATATTACTTCCCTGGTCGGCGTAATAGGCGACTCTTACCATGCCGTCTTCCGGCACGCTATATTCGTTTCCTTTTGCAAAGCCGTTGATCCACGCTGTCGGAAAGAAACCGTTATTTAGGTTATCGGATCTGCGTTGTTGCCCGATTGCCACTATCTTGCCCCAATCCAAACTCGCGCCGGCTGCCCCGGCAAAACCCCGCGGCAACGAGAGATGCAATTTATACTTCCCATCATTGTTTGACTCCAAGGTCGCCGTCGCCGGTTGATTTGATTCAAGAGTCGTTATCTGGCCTATCTCAAAAGTCAGAGGCAATTGATTTGATTGAGGGAGTCGCATAATATTAAGTATATCATTCCCCATATTTTTAGTGTAGAATAATTATAATCTAAGGAGAATCCATGTCATCATCAGAATATGAGATTAAAACCCGTGAGGGTAAAGTGTTGTTTACAGCGTCACCTGATATATATAGGGATATTGTTACGCAAGTATTGATGTCCGGGCGATATGTTCATACATTTGAGATATTCAAAGAACCTAGACTTGAGGTTACATTCAGAACGATCAGCGAAAAAGAGCGCATTAAATTTTTAGCCAGCATTAAAGGGATTGACGATTCAACATTAGAGGGCAGCGCCAAAGCGAATCTGTTGCAGCTTATCAATTACACGCTCCAACTCAATGTCGGCGACTCTGACATTCCGATTACAGTTGATAATCCAGAGAACGCGGAAAAAGTTTTGGAAAAGTTCATGCTGCTACCGTCTAATGTCGCGGATACTCTTTTATCCTATTTCAATGTCTTTATGGTTTTAGTCAGCAAAGCGTTTGATCGGAATGATCTGTTAAAAAACTAACAGCAACCAGCCGCGGGGTGCGCCTTTGCATAATGGCGCGGGAAGGGTTGCTCACATCGGCCCCTGAACAACATAAGTGGCTGGTGACACTTTTAGCTGAACGAGCCATATCCATTGAAATTGAAGAGAAACTGATTACATCTTCAATCATGATACATGCCGGCGCCTCGCCGGATGAGGGCCTGGTCAAACTGCATCGTGATCTTGTGAAGCTCTATGACCCCGGAATTAAAGCGGATTCCGATGTTGAGCGCATGCAGAAAATGCTCGAACAGACGCCCGACATCATCAGTGTCAGGGCTGCCGGCAAGGCTATTCAAGGCGAGTTTCATATTAATACATAGAGGTGGCAATGGCTTCGGGGCGTATAGAGGGTTTTGATTACAACCAGTTTGAGCGCGGAGAGATAGAACGCAGCATGGGGCGGACGTTGGATGCGAGCAGCCAGCTCGCGCAAATGCAGTCCATGATGATGACAAACCAATATGTCTCAAGGTTGCAGGAGCATGTTTATAACGATGTGTATCTTGGGGGCGGCAAGTATAATTTGGAACGATCAGCCTGGCGGGACTTTGCTTATGGGAGCGGATTGGCTCAGAGCAACTTTGGCCGGGCATTTAAAATCGGCGGCAGGAAACCTGAATGGATTACACAACATGAGTTTCAGCGCCAAATAGCCCTGTCCAGCGAAATGCGTTGGGATGAGTTTAAAGAGGGGCTGATTGAAAATACACTGCGCTTTGCTCCTATGGCTTTTGGCCCGGTGGGTATGGCCGTCGGTGTTGTCGCCGATCCATTTATAGACATGATGTATGCCGATAACCGCGCAGGCAGGGATGCCGTAATGTTTGCGAACGCGAATACGGCGAACCGCGGCATCGGCCAAAGGACATTCAGCAGGAAAGAGGCCGATGATCTGGGGAGATACTTCCACAGCCGTGACCGTTCCTGGGCCAGCCATCTTCCGCTTATAGGGAGCAGGTTTAATCCAGACACAGATTTGGAGCAGGTCTGGAAAGCGGAATTTACCGGCGGCGGACTGAAGAACCTGAACCTCAGAGACACAGACGGCGTTAAAAGACATGTTGAGGACATGCGAAAGCTCCTGGAGGACGGCGCCGCCACAATGAATACCACGAAAGAGGCCATGCAGGGCTTCTTTGATGTTCTCTCCAAGTTTAATATCACGACCAAAAGAGGACGCGAACAGATGTCCGGGGTTCTCAGAGAATTCCGTGCCGCAAATGGATTGAGTTTTGAGCAGGCGCAAAATGAGATGACCAACTATATGCTGGCAGCCGACGCTTCAGGACAGGACTTTACGGCTGCGTCAAGACACACAATGCAGCAAAGAACATACGCCAACCTGCTTAAAGAGCAAGGGATAATATCAGCGGGCGCAGACCCCGCTAGTTTGGCGCTTCAAAGCCAGGAGGGCGCGGCCAATTGGGCGCGATACACGGGCGCGGGTATGGTAGCCAGCGCGGGCGGCGGACTTGGCAACGTCAGCGCCTGGGCTGCGATGGCCGCACAGAGAGGCGGCGGGAATATAGCTGAGGGCTATATGCGGCTCAAGCTGGGTATGGAGCATGGGAACATAACCCCGCATCAGGCTCAGATCAAGCATATCCGTGACATGATAAATGGTTATGGCAATGCCGCCGGTTATGCCGCAATGGAACAGATGGGCTATACGGGCGACAGCGCGAAGATGATGTGGAATGAAGCGGCGTATGGAATTGACATCAACGCTACCAGCGCCTTGCTGGCTCGTTCAGCGAAAGCCCGTAATGACAACAATGGGAAAGGCGATTCAGAGATTTTTGATGACAAGGATATGGATGTAATAGCTAAAGGAAAAGGTCTCGGTTCAACGGGGAAACAGCTTATCGCTATAAATTCATTGCAGGACGCGATGAGATCTTTTATCTCTAAAGACAATGCTTATATGCTTGACCCTATTGACTCCGCCGCTGTTCTATCCAATAAAGCCAGTAATCAGATTATGTGGGCCGGAATTGGGGGCGATGGCCGCTTCGTAAGATTTGATAAACTTCAGGCTAAGGCGAACAATCTTTTAGCGGATATAGTCACTGACGGCCTTACTTACGATCAAGCCAAAGAGAAGCTCGTTCATTATATCAAGTCGTTTAGAGACATGAATATCAAAGACGCGGATGTAATGGCGGACAGACTTCTTGTGTCCAGCGGTCTTTCATCCTACACAAAAGAAGAACTGGAGAAGAAAAAGAAATCCCTTCTGCCTCAAGGTTACTCAATAAACATGAGCTTATTGGATAAAGTAAGCGGGATACAAATTGACGACGATATTTTTAATAGACTAAAAAACAAGAGCCTTACTTTATCTGACGCCAAAACCCTGCAAGAACTATACAAGGGTGCGGGAATAAAAAATAAAGGTTTAGATCATCTGTTGGGTTTAAATTTTGATCGCTTTAATGAAAAAGACCGCAAGATAGGTCTATGGGGGCAAAGGAGCGAATTAAACGAATTACTTTCCGCTGATATAGAAACCGCCGGCTCACTTTTATCCACCGTCAAATACAAAAATGACATGGGGGGGCAACTCCTCTATGAAGAAGCGATGGCTAAACTGGACACAATCGCCAAAAACGCCAAAGTGAAAAACACCGACGAATTCAAGTCAAACGTGCTCACGTTGTCTCATCTAAGGCAAAGAGCCTCGCTTGCGTCCGTCAATGAAGACCCGATGAAGCGAGAACTTGACTTAACCGACGCTGAAAGAAACGCCATGAAATCGCTTATTAAAAGCGGAACAGTTACCTTTAACGACCAATTCCTAAAACAAATGGAAAGCGGCAGGATAGGCGGCAATAAGATAGGCGAATTTATTTCCGCTACAAGCACTATCTCCAGTTTGGACAGCGCTTCGCTCAGCGCCCCAAGCGGCCCGTCAACCGACAACATCAGGTATTTGGCCGATGCTGTTTGGGCTTTGAGCGGTAAAAAACCAACCGAGCCACCCAAAGCCAAGACTTCGGATCAAAGCGGCGCCGCCTCCACTACATACGCAGCGCCAACACCTCATGTTGGTTATGCGGCTTCCAGATGATTGCGCCCGTCGGCAACATCCCCGTTACATCCCCTGGTCAGAGATTCGGGGCGCCGCGTGACGGAGGCAGCCGTCCCCATAAAGGGCGCGACTACTCGGTTCGGGTGGGCACTCCTGTTCAGGCCGCCGATAGCGGCACCGCGACTGAGGGATATAGTGGCGGAATGGGCAAATATGTCACGATAACTCACGGCTCCGGCTGTAAAACCGTCTATGGACATCTCAGTCAAATCATCAAATTGGGGCGTGTCAATGCCGGCGATGTCATCGCGCTCTCAGGCAATACTGGAAAGAACTATAAAGGCGAGGGATATTCAGCCCATCTTCATTTTGAGATTTGGGCTGATGGACAAGCCCAAGACCCGGACACGTATATGTACGGTTCGAGCCAGGTGCAGGGCGATGACCTCACAAGTCTCCTGTCTGACCCTGAACTGCAAAGAGCTATACAAGCATTGAGTCAAACTCTTTATAGTTGACTTGTTTTTTTGTAAAATAAGATATGCTTACAAGACAACCCTTGGCTTAACAGGCCCACATCAGATCCCTTTGAAGCATTCAAACGTAATCGGATTGGAATGTCGGCACGAAAACCATTACCGAGTCCAATACCACAGACCTATTAAGGTAATAGTTATAAAAATAGGAATGAGGATTATTTTAAGACATCCTCCGCACCCTACCTTATTATTCTTGCCCCACCCCTTGCGTTGCCACTTTGAGACTATATCGCCAGAGTGTATCACTGCCATATCTCCTAAAAAAAATACCATCCTACCATCCATTAATGATAAACTATAGCTATACCCCATAAGGAGACATATGCTATTAAGCAGCTATTATTTTGAAAAACAGGCATCTATTAAAGGCGCCCCTAAAAGCGGCTTTCTTACAAAATTAGCTGGCTGGGCAAGCGCCGACCGAGCAACCAGATCGCTGGGAACTCAACCCAATAGAACATCTATGTTTGGAATTGAACAGCCAAAAGCTCCTTCCAGATTAAAAAATGATTTGCCACAAGGGAAAAGAGGCGGAGGTGTTATCGTGAATACTACACAAAGCAACCCTGCCGCTGCCCAAGCTCCTGCTCCTGCTCCTGCCGCTGCCGCTAAATCTGTCACTAAGAATGGAAAGCGTTATGGGAAGTTAGTCCTCAAGCCTAAAGCTGCTCCGCCTGCTCCGGCTGCTCCGGCTGCCGCAGAGGGCTGGCTATCCAAAACTTGGAAAACTCCTTTGGGTAAGGCCGGACTTATAGGCGGCGGTCTTTATTTGGGCAGCAAACTTCTCAGCAACAATAACGGGAGAAGAGAGACATCTTAATGCCCGAACCTAAATCGTTAATGGAATCGCGGCTCAGTCCGCCGGTGACTGACATGAGCGATTATATATCAAGGGTGCCGAAGGTTATCCCTGATATAAACTCCATGTTGCCGCCGAAGATGCCGGTAACTGACATGAGCGATTATATATCCGGGTTGCCGAATGCTATGGTCATCCCGGATATAAACTCCATGCTGCCGCGGAAAAGCTCTTTCGACACCGCCGAATACGACGACAACCGCGCTCGTTACCTCATGCCGGACAGTCCGTACGACAGCGATGACGCCCCGCGCATCAGTTATTTACGCATAGTGCGGAATGACGACAAGGGGAAGGTCGTCTTTCCGAGTTTGCTCAGCCGAACCGAGCTTGAGCGGGGCGCGGGTTATTCCGGTATGACCACAGGCACGTCCAGCCATCATAACCGCTTCAAGCAGTTCATACTCACAGGCATCAACGACACTTTCCAGGAGCGGGTTCAAATAAGCGAGACATCTGAGAAGCCGGTTATAAACTTCTTTGGCGACAGGCTCAAGATGCTCCCCATCAGCGGGATGCTGAAGAACTCCATTGAGAACCCCTGGACGACCAACATGATTTACCTCTGGGAAAACTACATGAGGGGAACCAAGCTGGCCGAGAATAACTGGATAGCCGAGTTCTACTGCAACAACGCGCTCTATCGCGGCTACCCTGTAAATTTCGCGCTCTCAATCCAGGCGGGCAACGACCTGGTGGCGCAGTTCAGTTTGCAGTTGGCCGTCGTTGAACGCAGACCGCTTGACACATGGTGATGACATGCTATTCGACAACAGATTCCCATACAACTCGGAAAAAGCCCTGGCCGAGAACCTGCAACTGAACTCAATAATAACGCTCAAGCCGCTGAATTACGCGTATATAAAATCCCCGTCAATACTGGACGCGCTGTTTGTCGGCTACGCGGACAAGAAGTTCATCTGCACGCTACCAGGCAACAACCGCGACAACGCCACGTTTCAGGTTGACTTTTATGACATCATCCGCGTGATGAACCCGGAGGGGGATACAGTGCTGTACGAACAAACAGTGTCGAGGATTTAAAGGAACGTTTTCATTTTAGTTGGCACTTAATTTTGTTGCTGTTATTCTGAAGTTGATTGTTTTAACCGAAAGGTTGAGAGGTTCACATGAGTATACGCGAACTATTCCGCAGGCTTTTCGCAAAGAGTAAAACAGCGGCACGTTCGTATCAGATGAAAACAAGACCGTATACAGTTTCCGTAGTTGGACAGAAACTTGTGATAGTTAATACAGAAAGCAAAAATCCTCTGCATAAAAAACAGTATTGGGAAAATGCAGATCGGAATTGTATAGTTGATTTTAGAAGTTCTAGCTCAAAGGCCGAGGCGGTAAAGACATCGCCTTTTATTCCTTTCCCGTAACGCGATCAAATGACGCTCGCTCGTATTCTCTGAAGTATTCTATAGTCGCCTCGGAAACGCTTATCACAATGTCTTTGGAAGGCATAACGAGACGCTTCAAAATACCTTCATCAATAAGCCTTGTTAAATTAGGGGAAAGATTCACATAAGAAAGCGACCATGTTTGGTTTTTGATGTAGGTATCTAATATCTCCCTCTCATAAACAGAAAGAGATTCTATACGCTTGACAAAAATTCTGCGTGCCGATATTTCCCTGAAGATATTCCGTAACAGAGCTATATTCATAATAGTAAATGGAATAGCCGTTGCAGTGGAAAGAATTATTAAAGAGATGTTGGTGGGGTAAAAGCGAGAAGCGATTATGATAAACACAAAAAAGATTGCGACCAGAGCATAGCGCTTCATAATTTTATTACTCATATAAAACTCCTTATAAAAAATGTTATCATAACATATTATCATATCCCCAAGGATGGAAGAAATGAACAAAACTTTTCATGATGATTTGTGCCCGTTGGATTGGGATGACAAGTATGAGTGTCCGTATGGCCCCAAACCCGAATATCCTGGAGGTCCGCTGGTGGTTTATGTTGACGATACAACCCCATACGACTGTGACAAATGCAATCAAGACTATGCAGATAAGCACAAAGAGGCTCCGCAACTGAGCGAAATTACCGACTCCGCGCAGTTCCCACAGTATTATTCAAACCGCCTCCTTTCCCTTATTACAACTGAAGATAAGATAACCCACTTGAAAAAAGAAATGGGCATTAAATTTACCTCAACCGAAAGATCCGGTGCTTCAATGGAAGAAGTTCTCGCCGGCCTGGAAGAATCAGTGCTATATGGGAACTGGCGGGTGTTTAGGTAGTTATTGGACTAACAAAGAGTAAATCTCGGCAGTGGGGCTTAATGTATTTAGGATAGCTCCGTTCTTGTAGATGATGTTTTTGCCAGCCGCATAAATATCATTACCCAATAATCTGACCACTCTTGAATAGCCGTAGCCAGGCAATAGAGTTGATTGGAACAGGGACGTGTCAAATCCCCCATAAAGCTGAACATATGCTTTATTTGGCACTTGAGTTACTTTATAAACCCCAATATTTGTAGCGACCAAAACAGTGTTGTCTCTGGATGCTACGGTTTTGAAATCTCCGTAAGGGGTTAGATCATACCCCCAAATGTCGTCTCTATTGTAGTCTATTCTTGCTTCAACACCACTGAGGTTATCTCCTCGTACACTCTTTAAAGTTGTATAGCGGTTTGTTTTATGTATGTCATAGTAATTATACAATGAAATAATAGAGCCATCATTGATACTTCTGATTTTATACATTATGGTTTCTACAACTTCGCCGTTAGGCATTGAAGCATATGTTGTGAGGGCGTATGTAATCCCAGGGAGCCATCTCTGGGCAGTTTGTATCTTGCCTGTTTCTGGCACATAGTCAAGCAAACGACTGAATTCGCCTGAACCGACTACATATACACCTTCTGGAGTTATTGTTATAGATGTAGCTTCTGAATTTAGTAACACATGGCCCGAAGACGGACTAGACAATACAACCTCTCCCCCATTCTTCCAATATACTGCCTGTTGATTTGTTTGCCCCGCAATATACAGGTCGTTGTTGGAGATATAAGAAAAGTTTGCTTTGCCTTTAGCATTACTTAACGGTTGCTTTTCAAAGTTGTTGCCCACCCAAATCACCGGAATATCATTTGATTCTCCAGCTACAAATAATGTGCCATCGTTGGATTTGGAGATTGATTTTGCCACGCCGCTCCCAAGGTTATGCGCCCCTTTGTCTGTCCAGATGACAGCTTGCCCCTGATCCTCTCCCACAGCCAACCAATTAAAATCAGGCGACCCCCCAGGCACAATCACTTTACACTCCGCTCTACCTTCTTTAGCTGTAACAATAATATCGCATGTTCCTTTTGATACCGCTGTAAGTTGCCCCGCTGCATTCACTGTAACCACTTCTGGGTTGTTGCTTGTCCATGTTGCTGTGTTGTATGGGATAACAGTGGCAGTGAGCGTTGTAATATGACGCGGTGCAAGCACGATATTCGTTTTGTCCAATGTAATACTCGTCGGAGTTACTACAGGTTCATTCTTATCGCCACTTCCGCACGAAACCAGCGGAAGCAACAGAGCGAGGAAGATTGCATGGAATTTCATAGATGACTCCTAAGAGGGATAGTTTAGACATAAAAGTAAAAAAGGCAATACCCAAAGTACGGTATGCTTGGGTATTGCCTAGGATGCAAGGAATGAGCGATTTGCTTAACATAGAGACTTTGACAGCGGCTATCGCCGCCGTCAAAGAGTCGGTTTCGTTGATTAAGGCGGCAGTGTCTGCTAATAATAAGAAAAAATTAGCTGCGGCGGCAAATGAGCTAGAGCAAAGGTTTTTGGAGTTGCGTAGCGCCAGCCTTACGGTGCAAGAGCAATATTTGGCGCTTAATGCAAAAAGTGCAAAGATCACCCAGAAAGAAACTGAGCTTAACGCAATTGTGACTGATAGATCGAATTACAGGCTGAAGAAACTCCCCAACGGGACGACTGTTTATGCGTATCAACCTAGCGTGGAAAATCGGAAGGAACTTCACTATCTTTGCCAACCATGTTTCGACGATACCAAAAACGGCATAAGAAAAGCCATACTGATTCCAGTTGAAACGGAATATTGTGGCTGGTGGCTTCAATGTCCTGTTTGCAATGTTATATACCATGAGACACCCCCTTAAATTTATCAGAAGTTGGGGAAGAACATTCCATTTTGTTCTTGTAAGACACTTCAAAAAACCAATGAAGGCGGCCCTTCCTCTTTATAGATTCTTCAAGGGACTTCCTGAAACGCTCAATTATTTCATCAATGTTCGACATGTTTTTCTCCGTTTTTAATATTATACACTTTACAGTAACCCCAATTCTTTCAATCTCTCAGACGCTATGCCTACAGGAACTTTAAAATAACTAGCAATTTGGAATACATCAATACCATTCTTTTCAACAAACTTCCTTACTCTATTAGAAGGCATTAGAAATGCCCTGGCAAAAATATCTGCTTCCCAATCACATAGTAAATTCTCATCAGAAAGAATACCATCTCTATATCGGCTATCACCTACAATCATATCAAGTTCCTGGCATACCGTCTTGATAGACTCCTCCAATAATCTAATTGATCATTACACTTTTCAAGCGCATAAGAACAATCTTCCGCCCTTTTTCTCCAATAACACACATCACACAAATCAAGATCGACATCAGACTCTCTGCCATGAAGATTAGGATTTATGGCATTGCTGTTACAGCGTATACACTTAGACATCTTTCAACCTCCGCTTTAGTGTCTCAACTGTTATTTTCTTATTAAAGCATACCTTACATACATAAAGGTTAGAATCTGGAGAATTCTTATTTAATACAGAATCTGTAATCTCAATACCACAAAACTCACATCTAATAACCATTGGGCATCCTTGAAATGATTTCGTAGGCAAATTCTTTTCTTGTTTGCGGTAGTATTTTGGCTATTTTCCATGTTATTGTTGGCCCGTTGTTGTAGTCGCCGTCTGGTGAATAGTCCATTCCGCTGTTTCTTTCTTGCATTATGTATTCCCATCGCTTCTCTGCGGCGCTGATGGTTTTCATGCAGGCGCCTCTTTGGGGTCTTTCGCTAAGAACTTTCCCTGTTGCATGTGCAAACCATTTAACTTTTTCGTTTACTAACCCTACTACTACATATTTGTTTTGCGACTGGTTATTTATATCAACCCAGCGTTACGAAGAGCCACAAGAAACGCCGTAACCGAAATCAGTAAAGAAACAATCGCCAAAAGTAGGTAAGCATCAATTTTCTGATACCACTTTTTTTACGTGAGATCTTAGCAAGAGCCTCAATAATAGCTTTAGCTTCATCTATGTCTATGTTTGACATATTCTCCTCCATATATTTATGATAAAATATAACACATGAGATACCCTCAGTCCAATCAATTACCTGGCAGCCCCCCCCCCCCTATTAAGATAGGAAACGTGACGACATTGGGAGCGGGAGAGCCGGCGGACGTAACAGTTGAAACAAGAGACGACGGGTATTACCTGAATTTCGCGGTTCCCAAAGGCGGGATTGACGGGAGTCTGGATCGAGACAAGACTGAATGGATCGGAAGACAACGCAGATCCGACAACACGAATAACGGTTTCTTCCCATCGAGCCTGGTTAAAAATGCTACCGTAACCGGCTCAGCATATACAGCGCCGGATAATGGCATAGTCAGAGTTTGGTGGTATGCAGATCAAGGGACTAACATTAACGCCATGAATCTTTGGATATGGACTGGCGATGTTTCCAATAACACTCTAGTTAATGGTTTAGGAACAATGATTCAAAACAAGTGGCAGATGACACTAGTGCCGGTCAATAAGGGCGAAGAAATTACTTGTCGCATCTGGACGGACGCAACCCAAACATTTAAGTTCTACGAAGCCTGGGCTACATTTCAACCCTACAAAAAGACTATGTAAGACAAATCGACAACTGCAATACGTGCAGCGCCTGATCTATCGCAAATGACTTCTTTGGCTCAATAGAAGTTTGGTTCACTTTCCATGCGTCAATTAACCAATGTCCAATGTAAAGCATGTACCATTTCCAAGGCTCAAACATATTCAGATAGATTAGCGCCAGCGAGATCCCCCCGGCCCAAATGAAACAATGAGCTATAAGAGCGATGGATCCTATAATGTTAGGTTCTTTTTTGTTTTTAGCCATCCATTCTGTTTGCAACGAAAAGTCGCATACACAATGAGCGAACAATAATATTGGTGTTGTCATGGATGATGGGATCATTGATTCTCCTTTAGTATAAGAGTGTTGGATATTATGCTATAATTGTTTGAGGCTAATATGTCCACAATTATACAGCGTTCTCAAACAATAAACGACGGTGTTGTTGTCGTGACTTTTCGTGTGGCTCAGAAAGGTCTTGATGACGACGCGAAACTGCAAAAGTTCGGAGATATTAAAATTCGTGTAAGCGGCATGTTTGGTGATCCGCACGATTCAAAGTATCCGCCATTCTATCATAACGCCGGGCCGGATATAGCATTATTTGAGCGCGGAAAAATCGAGGGGCACTTTGCCGACTCCCGCCTGCCCATCGAGGCCGTGATATATAAGGCAAAGCTCTGGGGCGACGCGATTCAGTTGCAGATACAAAATCAACTGGAACTCTTGCGCGACACTGTTGACGACGTTTCCCTGTCAGTAAACATGGTGCTTTGATGCCCCTGACCAAGAGCCTCGAAGAACAGAGTTTTATCAGCCAGGACATTGAGCAGAACGAGAACACACTGGAAGCCCAGAAGGGAACTCCCAACGTCCCCAACACGCCGGAAGAAAAAACAGACTTTTCCGCTCTGTCCAATTTCTTTGTGAACGCCAGCAGCATCGGACAGCTCACGGAAATAGCCGCGTCCATCTGGGATCAGATAGGCTATAACCGCACCATCGCTGAAATCAACAAACAGCCCGGCGACTATTTCCTTGATTACACAGTCTCGACAAAGATAGACCTGCAAGACAACAAAGCGTTTCTCGAAAGCCTGTTACGAAGGGCCGAAGAAGTGGACGAGCACAAGGACAGCCTGGCGCCGCAGTTGAATAAGAACAATCTTTTGATCAAGGTAGCGGAGTTAGCCAAATTGTTGGAGACCGGATTTGATTGACCTGAAAATTATCAAAATCGCCGACGACGGCTTTATCACCTTTGGCTGGACTGGCGAAGAAGTCAGCGGCTTTGAACTGCTGCTTCAGCAGCTCTGTGTCGCCATTCTGTCAAACACCAGAAATTTTGAGTGGGGCCGCTTCTTTGGTGGCGACGTTGAAGACCTCACGACCTATGGCGACAAGTCGCAGTTTTCGGTTGAGATGTCCAGCCGCCTGTCCATGATTGCCGAGCAGATAAAGGGCAGCCATCCAGACCTGCAGGATGTCGTCCTGGGCGCCGTTGATTTCAATGTCGCGTCCAAACGCGCAACCGTGAACATTTCGGTTAAGACTGACTATGGCGTGCGCTATATCAAGCTGCCCCTGGGAGATTCAAATGAGATTTGAGGATGCCATTACATTTGCCGTAAACACGCTCAAGGACGATGAGAGATTCGCCAATGTTGACCTCTCGCCCAATTCAGCCACGTTCAACCTGTCTGTGCTTCCATTCGCCATGCTGAGCAAGGCCACCTGGGATGTCGTGGAGTGGATTCAGCGATACCTGCTGTTTTCAGATCCGAGTCAGCTCGGCGAGGAACAACTGGACAACATCGGCAAAATGCTGATGGCTCCGCCGAGACGCACGGCGAACAGCGTTACTGTTGAGGTTTCGATGTACTTTAAGTCCGGCAACGCGGAGCCTATTGTCGTCAATACAACCGACACGTTTCGGACAAGCTCAAACGCAGTCGGGTATCCGTTGCGCGAGTATATTCTTGTTTACGGTTCAATGCCGAAAGTGACCATAGACGGAGCGGAATATCGTGCCGCCAAGATTACTGTTAAGTTTGACGGCTCAGGGGTCGTCCCCGCCGGAGCGGTTACACAAACGAGCGTCATCGCAAACGGGCTGGCCTTTGTCAGAAACGAAAACGCCTCGTCCGCTCCCATCGCAGCCGAAACCAACGAAGAGTATTTCACCACCATTCAAAACAGTCTTTCAACCAGGAACGACGTCAATTCCGCCTCAATAATCGCCAATTACAAGAGTGCCTACGACATCTTTGACATACTCGCCGTCGGCTTCGGAGACCCCGAAATGCAGCGCGACATCTCAGTGGCCTCGCGGGGCTGGTCGGGGCACATCGGTAGCCGGATAGACGCCTACATCAAAAGCCCCCTGGTTGACGCCGAGTTTACGACAAACAACATTACCGACAAAGGCGGCAACGTCTATTCTTTCGATTTTGCCAGATACAGCGGCATTAATTACAACGGCACCGTGTGTAGCTGGCGCTTGTGCGAGGGCAATATCCCGGTGACGCCAATCGTGCTGATTGATTGGGAAAAGTCGTCCATAGGCGGCCTTGATTACAGCAAGCTCGCCAAAAAGCCCAACGGCGACGTTGACTATTCAGTAGAGATACTCCCCGACATAGCCTGGGGCAAGAACTACAGGTATTCAATCTATGAGCGTCTGCGGATCAGCGTCAGAACCACTGAACGCGCAACCGACAATACCGTCACGCTGTCATACAAAACATACTCAAACATGGAGAATATTCAGGAATCGGCAAACTCCTCGCGCCTGCTGAACTGCGACCTGCTCTTCAAATCCTTCATCCCTGTTCAGGTTAAAAAGCTCGTCGTGGTGTATGAGGGCAGCCTTGATGAAGAAGCCTGGACAGCAATTCTAGCCAATCGCATAAACACATGGTCGTCACCGACAAACCTGCGCTTCAACGAACTCTTTGATGGAATCGGCGTCCCCGTCAAGTTTGAGGAAACATGGGAAGACCGAAACAACCTGCCATACAAACTCGCCGACAACGGCGTAATCACTGAGACATGCGAGGGCAAGAGCGGCATCCCCACATATGCCGTCCTGCACATGGATAATATCGACGGTTCGACAATCACCTACCTGTCAACCAGACAGATATATCCCATACCCGTCGAGGGTCTGAGCGCCACATATCGTACATGCCGCTACTTTATTAACCCGGAAGACATACAGTTTAAGAAACTGAACTGGTGATATATGGCGACTATATTCCATGTAGCGAAGTATTTTTTGGACAAGCTCGGCCCGATGAGCGTCTGGAAGCTGCAAAAGCTCTGCTACTACGCCCAGGCATGGTCGTTGGTCTGGGACGAGAAGCCGCTGTTTCAGGAAGACTTCCAGGCATGGTCGAACGGGCCGGTGTGCCCTGAGCTATACCAGATACACAAAGGCATCCATATTATTAGCAGCGAGCAGTTCATGGAGCGTCTCAAAGAGGCGGCGCGTAAAGAATGTCGGCTTGACCCGCAATGCCCGCTGAACGAGGATAGCAACTTTGAGTGCCCTTACGATTCTTTGTGTGAGCAAGAGATGATAGCTAAAAATGAATAACCATCGCAGACTTGCCGATCTCAGTCCAGAAGAAAGACACCGCCTCACGCTGGCCGCTCAACACATGGTTGAGCGGTACAGACAGGAGAACTACCGGCGGATGCTGGTGGAGCGATATTTTGAGAAGTTGGCGGAAGAGAAAAGACGAAAGGCCGGTTTAGGCAAAACCATAATTTTGACCAGTGGGTTGCTTGGAACCGGATTTACCATTGCGAATGCGGTTAAAACCGGGGTTCCAGTGTCAGTTGCGACAATTCCCAGCAATGACATTTTAGATGGCTATGCTGAAGCCGAAAGGCAAAGAAGAAAGCGTAAAAGAATATCCAGGCTATCTGGTCAAAATATCAGTAACCTTTCTTAGCAAGAATTGTCCCACATACCATGCCCAACAGAGCCATACCTCCAAAAATGTAATCCCAGGGATGGCCGTATTTTATAATCAAATAAATGGCTATAGCGGTAAGAGCTATAGCCCCTATTGCCCATGAAAAGACAAATGTGGGCGTTGTATCTCCGAAAGTTTCTTTCCAATATATTTTGAGGGCGAGCTTGATTGATTTGAAACTCATGAGGATACCCAGCGCAAAAACAAGCGCCAAAAGTCCTTGGCAAAATATATTATCGCAACAATAAGTAATATATTGAAGAGTATTCGACAGAACTTAAACAGCTTCCAGCGCAGATTTTGTCCTTTAGCCATTCAAAGGCTCTTTTGTCAGGTAGTGGTTCCATGGGTGGTTACGAGCGGACCAGTCTATATTATCGGGAAATTCTTCGTTTTTCATATGTGTGTGGATTGGTTTCAGCTTGCTTCTATTGCGGTAGGGGTTTGTTCTTGGGCCTATACTTCGCACAAGGAAATCCCCATTTTCAGTTACCTCTACGAAGAAAATTTCTGATTCTCTCGCGCACATAACGTCAACCACCAAGCTAATTGCTCGGTCAGTTTCTCTGAGCCAGTGGTAGGGAAAGTTGAGATCTGTTATGGCGATTTTGTCATATTCGGGTAGTATCTCCGTATTTTGGCTAAACGCTCTCTCCAGCGCTTGCAACAGTCTGTTAAAGAAGATGCTGTCAAGCCAGGGGTGTTGAGGCATGTATTTTACAGGGCGTGATTTTGTAGTCATTCGCCTAGTCCTTGTTCTTCAGGTGTTCTTGTAGGAGATTCACATATGCCATCTGTTTCAGCTACATATTCCACTTCGTCCATGTCATAATGTACGTCCTGGTAGTAACCACATCCGCAGAAGTATGGTTCTGTTGGCTCCCCCAGAAATTCATCTTCCGCACAGTAAATAGCCTCGATTGCGTCTCTTGCGTCTTTAGGCCAAACGAAATAATGGTTGTCAACTTCCAGGGTTATCTCGCCCAGTTTTTTCCAGTTGGTTTCTTCAGCCCTGGATACGTTCTCCAGCAGTTCTTTGTGAGGCGTGTTCTGCAATAGGGATATGAGTATATCCCGTTCTTCTTCCGTAATTTTTAAGAGCATATGCCTTCCTCAGTAAAAATAATTACTTCGCTTTCTGTTTTTGCCGCTTTTAAACTGGCTGCACAGCTTTTGCACTTTACTGTGTCGTTTATGCGGTTTCCATCTTCCAGGCGCTCTCTGAAGAAGTAGCACCTTTTGATACTTTCGTTTAATATGTACCGACAGGAACTGATTTCTTCACCCGTTTCTTCGTTGAACTCTCTGCACGAATTGTTGTCGGGCACATCGTGTTTTTTGCTCACTTTTGTAACGTTGAAGTCTTGTGTGCGCTCCAAGCACTTGGGGCATTTCTTGATCCGCTTGTCTGAGCTACTGTAGCTATAGCCGAGCCTCGCATCAAAAAGCCAACACCATATTTCTGGGCCGGGGCGATATAAGAACTGACATTCGCTGATTACGTGCCCCTGCTCTTTGTCAAATCTTCTACACAGATTCCCCATTGGGATTCGTGGGTTCTCCAGTATAAGAGACACCTGCATTTCTCAACTCCTTTAATAGTTCCGGCGGCAATCGCATGTACACTACTTCGTCGTTCAATTGCCGAATTCCTTTACCCACGCGTCGTAAAACTCGCGGCTGACTTCCATTAGTTCTCGATCGGGACCTGCTCTGTAGCAAAAATAGATTACACTTCCACAGTCTTTAAGAAAAACATCCGTTTCTGCGTCGGTTCCGAATTGATTAATGAGCCGTTTGCGGGAAGACCGAAATATTTTCAATTTTCGTTTTCTTTCTGCTTTAGCAGATTCTCTTTCGCAATCAGGACACATTTTTAATTGTGGATCTTCATGGGCAATTTGTTTTTCGTATGGTTCGTTATCCCAACATCTGACATGTCCGCAGGGATGAACAACTCTTCTTCCAAAAGCCCCATTTTTAAAAGTCTCTATCGCTTTATAATCAAGTTCGATCCTGCGATTAGAAGAACAGTTGCAATTAGAGCATTCAACACGAAACCAGTTGCCCCGATCATCCTTTTCCATCACCAATCGTGTTGGGCTATTACACAAAGGGCATTTTAATCCCATAATTGGATTTACAATAATCATGGGCAACCTCCTTATCAGCGCTCCGACGGCAACAACAGCACGTCGCCCTCAACCCAGACAGTGATTTCTTTTAACGGGAAATCGGTGTATTCTATTTCCTGAACCACTACGTTTTCAATATCGTTTTTCCCATAGACTATTGCTTTGTCTCCATCAACTTTCAAAGTCCAGACCTGAAAATCCGGGTCAAGGCGCTTCTCATTTCCCTGGTAACTGATAATTACATCAAGCAGCCAAAAGCCTCCGGTTAGTTCGGCCATCAGCTTCACTCCGTCCGTTAATTTAAATCCTTTTGTGTACAAATAATAGCACTCGGTTCCGTTCATTTGGTTTAGTGCGCTTTCAATTTCTTCAGGTGTTTTCAATTAGTCCTCCCTTGCGTCGTGGCTGTACCACATGCCACAGGCTTGGCAACAAAAATGTGTCAGACGCCCCAATTGGTCTATTGGTTCGTTTGGCATACCGCATATCGGGCAAAATGTTATATCGTCTGAGCAGACCAATTCTTCAAAGGCTTCGATACTCATTCCCCCTCCTTTGGAAGTGTTCAATTAAGCTCCTCGTGATTTTTGGCAATCCATAGCTGTCAATTTTTATGTCAGGCTTGCCCATTTTCCACCTTTCTCCGTCATGGGTTTCCAGAACTCGCCTGAACCATTTGGAGCCAGGTATTCTTTCGTTAATTGAAACCAGATAGATATAATCTTTCCGGTCTAATCCGTCGCTGTAAAAAACCAGGTTTAACGATTTGAAATAATCCAACGCTTCAGTGACAGTATCGAACTCGTTCCAGTAAATACTGTCCCAGGCATTGTTTGATGACGGATCAATCCAAAGCACTACCGATTTGGTTATGTTCAGATTGCATGTTCGCTCTACTTCTGCTTCCGCTTCTGTAATTCTTTCTATATCGCCATACAAGTCATCCAAATACACACAGCCGTTGAAAGGGTTAAACAAGGCCGTGTATTTTCTTCCGTTGTAAAGTCCTACGCTGCTTTTTTTGAATGTTTCAGGGATGATCTCAATTGTTCTTGTAGGGTTGTCCGTGTTCTTCAGACTGTTAATCAAGGCTTCTACTTGCATGTTTTTTCTCCTGTATCAATCCGTCCTCGATGACGATTCCTACGGCACCGGACTCATCCACACGCTCGATCCAAATCTGAAACTCGTGTTCTTCGGCCATCTTTGACAATGCTTCCATTCGTTTGCTGTCCAGCATTGAGCCGTCACGTATAAACATGACCTTTAATTCCGGGTTCATAGCCATGCCCATCGCCGCGGAAGTCATAATCCGCTGGCTTTCGGAGGCTTGCGCGAATGGCAGGTCGTTGAGAGTTACGCCGTCCTGGGAGAACGCTAACCCATCGACAGGGAACTTGGCTTCAGCGAGAGCTTTGGCGCGGGCTTTGTCGTGGGCGGCCACAGCTTTCTTTGCGGCTGTTTCGAGAATCTGTGCCGCTTTGTAATTCTCAAGAGTCTGTTCGTTTGATTGCTTTTGCCGGACGTTGCGATTGATTTTGTCCAGTGATGCCAATTTCGCTTTAAGCTCGGAAGTATCGGGGTCGATGAGCGCGTCAACCTCGGTTTTTAATCTCTCCCCGATTTCGCGTTTGCTTACAAGGGCGGCTTCCATATTTTCAAGTTCTTTTTTTAGCTCGTCTATGTGCCGCTTTATATCTTTTATGCCCTCGTTGGCTTGGCGGTATGCGTTCTTGGCTTCTTCAAGTTCCGATCTCTTACGCTTATTCTCATCCACAACCGCCTGCGCCTTTGTCAGCTCCTCGTAGATTTCCGCCGCGGAGATTTCCTCGTCCGGCGTGTCGATTGGCACTTGCGTCAACGCGGATACGCTTTGATCCAGGCGCTTCGCTTCCTGTTTCGCCGCCGTCTCCTTTTGTACAAGCACGGTGCGCTCTGCGTCGTTTTCATCGGGATCAAAAGGTAATTCAACAAGCCGCAGGAGTGTCGCTCGTTGCTCCCTGGGCGGCATCCGCGCAAATTCCAGCGGGTCAAATGTCAGCGTGCCTGTTAAGGTGTCAAGCATGGCCTGTGGACTTGGATACTTCTTCCCATCGGCGCTTGTAACCTCTATTCGCGGTGTTTTGCCATCCTGCCAGACACGCCTGATTTTTAAATCGCCCAGGTCGAGTTTGACTTCGGCGCGTTCCTGCCCTTTACGGATAGGCTCCGAAATATCCCTTATTCCGCGTCCGCCCGAAATAGCGGCCATAATCGCGTCTAAAACACTTGATTTTCCTTGTTCATTCGCGCCGCTCAGCACGACCAAATTGTCCTTTGGTGTAATATCAACAGCCTGGATTCTCTTAAAATTCTCGGCTTGTAAATTAATGATTTTCATTGGCACCTCCCCCACTAACACTCACGTTTATTCGCTCGCTCGCTTGATTAAGCAACTCCAAAACGTCTGTTTGAAATTTTTTGTTCTGATCCATGCAAATAATTAATTCTTCAGTGATTCGCATAATATTGCATATAACGCGAGCACTTTTGTCCTCTGTATCCGGGCAGTTTGTGACCACTTCTATAACCCCGTTATTTGATGTGATGGTCAGTGTTGCAGTCTGTGTTTTTGCGGCTTCCAACGCTTCCAGCTTTACACCGCCTAAATCCGCGCTCATGTTACAAGCAACATGTTTTAATATTCTGATTGCCCGAATTAGCGCGTCTCTGATCAAAGGGGTGTGCATCGGCGACTCGACCGTCAGTTTTTTGTCTTTCAGATAATGGTCTGCGGCCTCGGCAAACTTTAATGCGCTTTCTAGCGATCTCGTGTATTTTGTAAACTTTTCAATATCGCATACTTTATCCATTGGACACCTCCCAATTAGCAAGCGTGACGACCTTCCTTGCTTTCGCGGTTTCAGCTAACTGGTCGTATGCTTTTTTAAAATCATCGTCAATGCTATAGAGTTGAGTAAACCCAAATGTATAGAGCGCAAAGGCTTGAGCGGTGCTCATCTTTGTGTCTGGATCTTTTGGAAGAGGTGGATCAGATGCAAGAGAGATTTCTATCGAACCATCATCTTCAGTAGTAAAGCGTATTAAAGCGCTAGTCATTGGTCAGCTCCTGTGTATGTTTGGTTGCCTGTTCAAGCCAAAAGTCTTTTTCTCCACAGCGGTCAAAGGCACAGCCGCAGTAAGAGTCCTCAATGTTGCATTCAAGGCAAACATCTCGACTCTTAACGATCACTTCCACCAGCCAGCTCGCCATAGCAGCGATCTTGCGTTCCCGCTCGTGGCTTGCGTCGGCTCTCTCATTAGCGAGTTGTAACTGAATTTTCAGTTCGGCAATTTCTTCTTTATGCTCCTGAAACGCAAGCATTAAGCGATTTTTCTGGCCGGATAGCATATCTATAATTTGTTGAGGCGGTCCAGTTAGCTCTTTGCAATACTCTACAAATTCGCTATCGCAGATAATTTCTCGCTTTAGTTCTGACTCAATATGTGAGTCCATGATTTTTAGCCGTTCAATTCTGTTTCTTTCATGTGTCATCCAGCACCTCCTAAAATTGCTATAATTTGGCTGCCAGCATGAGTTCGTAATATGTGTCTTTTACTGCTAAAAACGAACCTGCTCCCCAATTGTTAATTTCCTTTTGCTTTCTTATGGGCATTCCCATTAATTCGCAAAAGCAGTTATATGCACCTGCGTCTTCCATAAAGTATTCTGGGTTTAAATTTTCTTTTTTGTAGGCTTCTATGACTTTCTTGCATATGGGTTTCGCAATGCAATACCCAAATCTGTGTTTATTAATGCCGATTTGCAAGAAATATCCTTTGCCTGGCGCTTTTCTCAATTTTCCTCCTGACAAGATATTCGGGGCAATTTATTATCTGACTCTGCAATCCCAAAGTTTGTATCCTCCTTGTTTAATTGGTTTAAACCCAGCGCAAGCATCTTTTAATGGCTTGTAGAGTTCGATGTCGTTATCATCGTCAAAGCGGTCAAAACAATCCTCAAACATCACGCAATTGTTGCAATCCGTATATATATCGCATCTACAAACCCGAAAAAAGTCGTCCCATTTAATACATTTTTCGCAGAGGGTGTCGATTTCATCATTATAGGCGTAGACGGTTTCAGTATATGGATAAAAAGTTCCAATTTTGTGGTTCTTAATCAATTTAGATAGTTCTGACGCAGTACGCTTCATTATTTCTATGTCCACATATTCAGCGTGCGTGTGTTCCGAGAAATACCCGGAACTGAAGTTTGCGGCGGCAGTCTTTAACTTCGGCCCAAGCACAGAGATGTCAGAAACGGAGCCAATATTGGTTTTGAAGTAAGAGTTTGTGGTGATCCAGCTCTCAAAATCTTGATTATCGCAGTCATAGAACACAACGTCCCGTTCTCCGCGTCTGTCAGAGGCAAAAATAAAATCTACAGACGGACAAATCCCGCTTTTGACAAATTGAATTGCTCCCTTTCGCCCAATTTCTTCGTCTTCACAAAAGAGTACGTGACATGGGATTGTTTTAAGGATTTCGAGGATTATCCAAACTCCGCAGCGGTCGTCTCCGCCTATTCCCTGTGGACTCCAAACCAAGCTGTTATTTTGGTTTATACATACATCTTGGACGGTCTGGCTATGAACGGTATCAAGATGTGCCGTTAAAAGTATTGGAACAGACCCCTCAGCGTATAAATAACCAGGCGCGTCAATCGGGTCTAACCCCTTGTTTTTAAGTATATTAAACAAATACTCTTTTAATCTTGGTTGAGACATCTTACATAATTTAACGAATGCCGACACTATTTTATCATTCATGACAGACCTCTTTGCGATGTCTGTCAAAGCAGTCTGGGCACAAATCGGCGATTACTCCTTCTGTAGAGAAATACTGCTTGCAATGAGAACATAGGGCAATGTTCCTATTAGCGATTTCGTTGGACAAACAATCTGGACATATATCTACAAAACCAACTTCGGTGAGTTGACCAAGGTGTCTGTATTCATGACATATTCCGCATTCCTCGTAATTTATGCTTATTTCTTCCCAGCACTCTGTACATACGCACTCGTTAATACCATATTCATCTATATAGTTTATTGTTAGATCTCCAGAAAAAAGCTGCGCACATTTGTCGCATAAATAATGATTATCCGCACATTTAGGGCAGACGCAGATCGAATTCCCTGTCCCTCTATATACTTCAGTTCCATTCCCTACAAACCAATTATCGCAATCATCACAGCAATATGAGCAATTGCTACAGTAAAGACTTCCATTAATAAAGTTCCCTCGATCATCTTCTAGATCACAGTCGCATTTACAACATTTCAAACTACCATTACAACCGCAGCATGTTAAACTCTCAGTGTTTGTTACTGTATCCTCGCAGTTTAGACAAAGAGGGGCCGAGCCAATATTAATAACCCCCTCCTCATTAAATAAGGTTTTATGTGTTGTGATACAACAGTTGTTGAAATGCAGATAATCAGGATAATGCAGACTATCTTTGTGGCTACAAATCATCTTATTGTTTAAGATGGCTTTTTGGGGCGCACGCCAAAAGTTCGTCACTCCAAGTCCATTCGATATGATTTTCCCAACAATTAATCTGTAATATGCGGCTGTTTTTTCTTGGTAATTTTCACGATCAGGATAGATGCGCCCTTGTAATAATATCCCGTTTTCGTATGACATTAGCGCCCTTGTCAGCATTTTAGGATAATGATTATTAAAAAAATCTTTACAGGTATACAGCACCATCGTTGTTTTGTCTAACATAAGGTCTATAACCCCAGCTCTATACGAACCGCTCTCTATGTCATGACACGATTTCCAGCTATTGCGATGATAATGAGACATTGTGAGGTAATCGTAAGGATTGATTGAAAGGACAATATCTACGTTTTGCTTTTCTATGTTTAACAAGTCGGCCACAAGCGGAAAAATGTTTTTATACGCCTCTGCGTTGTCTTTGTCATAATGAGCGTGGCGCAAAATCTTATTGACAAGACGAGAAGCCTTTTGCCCATTTTGGGGGGGCTTTAGATTGTATTTTTCAAGAAAACTGAGTTCCTCGTCGCCTTGCATTAATCGGCGATTGTATGACAGCACCTCACGTATCGCCTCATAATGATCATTGTCAAGGTTATTGCGACGGAATTTAAAAGCCGCCTCTAACACGTTGTTTAGATCGCGATAGTCGCGGTCAAATTCTGCGTTGTCAGCTTTTACGCTGTCAGCCGGAAGGATAACAGCTTGGCGCTCTTCATTCCAATTAGCGTCAACCCTTAAAATATTCCGCAATCCCTCTTTTCTGCCCAAACTCTCTTTTACGATATTTCTAACTGCGCGTACCGTGTATTCTACATCATCGCATACGTCTAAAATGTCGCATATATTTACTGTCTCTGCCTCTATATCATAATCAGCCGTAGTATCAATGGCACAACATTCCATCGTTTCACTCCTTTGTGTTAAAATGGGTTATATGGAAATTACGTTAAGGGAACAGTTATCTATACCGGAATCGTCCGATTCAAACGGTTTTGGATTGGTTTTGATTGGCAAGCTATTTGAACGTCAAAGCGTTAGTCCGACTTGGGTTACATCTGATACGTTCACTCTTCCACACCCCGCCCATGATGTCAATAATATAATTCTCAAAGCATATATATGGCGGGTTCAGGATATATTTGCCAATATAAATACCATCCCCGGCTCAAAAACGATATTCCTTAACCAGTACTATTCCGGGCGCCGAGACGTGCCGCTCACAGTGATGAGCGCAGGCTTTGCGATTCCTGTGGGGCGCGTTCTTTACAATGCCAACGGAATATACAGGCTCGATCTGGAATCGCCCATACCCCCGCATACCCCGTCGGGCGTCCTGACCCTGGTAAATTATGAGCGGGTTGAATTAACCCCCGCGCTTCAAAATGACGTGTTTTCTGTGAAGTGGCCCCCGTATCACCCGGAAATCTTCCCCGTGGCAACTGTCACCTACAAGACCCCCGTGCGCGATATGCCCACAGTCAGGCTCTCGGCGGGACATAACTATTCCAATCCGGTACTTGACAGATTGGACAGCCCTGTTCTGTTTATCAATACCAACGCCGAAGCCGAAACAAGCCGTATCTTATATAACAGCCTCCCATATGATTACTATTACGTCCCCCTGGACGGCTCCTTAGACCTTGCCCCGCTCACCAATGAATTCCACCAGATTTTTGAATGCCCGGTAAAAGAGGAATTTTTTAAGCCGGAGACAGTTGCTATTTTTTAGTTGTTAGGCTATTCTTATAATAGAGGTAAATCATGATAACAAAAGTTGGCAATATATTATCCTTAACAAAAGAAGCCGCTGTTAAAGAGTCTTTAATTAGACAAATAGGAGCTTGGCTTGGAAGGCGCGGAGTTCTTGGTTCAGCCGCTGGATTAACCAGAATGGGAGCGGAAGGAGCAACCGCCTCATTGATTGGCGGTACTGGTTTGGGCGTTATTAAAGGAGCCGTTCCGGGAGCGATTATAGGCGGTACTCTTGGCGATAAAGACCACAGAATAAAGAGTGCATTAAAAGGAGCGGTTATTGGCGGAGCCGCCGGTGGTGCTATGGGATCAGCTAAGGTTAATAACAAATTGGGACTAGGTAAAGTCAAAACCGCTGAAACAGTGTCAAAAGCGCTCTCTAAAAACGAAATAGACAACCTGCAAAACAGCGCTGCCATGCTTCAAAGCTCAAGGAATCTCGCAAAAAAAGCCCAGTCCCTTGTCGGAAGAATTTAATGCCCATCAAAGAGAAGTTGCCAGATCCTATCAAGCGCTTGGGTGACTCGTCCAACGTCAAGGAAACTTCTCATCGCGCACTCAATGCCCGTAATGTTGGTTCAGCTTTGGCCGCTGGCACAGCGGCTTTTGCCATTAGAGATTTACTCGATCAAACAGAAAAGGGCACGTCATACGCAAAGCCCATTTTGGGGTTCTCTTATGATCCAAAGAAACTACATCAACGATATGGTCGATACATGTTAGGTGTTGGCGCCAGTGTATTGGGAGGAGCCTTAGCCTATAGAGCGCTTGGCCCGAAAGGGTCAATAGAAAAGAAAGCCTTTGTTCCCCAATTGGCGAGGCTTGGAACTAGATTGTGGTCAAATCCCGTAACTAAAAAAGTCATAGCTCACGGAGCCGTCGACGCCGGCGTTAATGCCGGCATAAACGCCATTTCAGCACCAAGCGGCGAGAAAATGCAGAGCGCGTTGAGCGGAGCCAAATGGGGCGCTGTGTTTGGTGGAGCAATGGGAGTGGGGTCGCACATGGACCACATCAAAAGAACTACGATGCCCAAGGGTCAGTTCACTCCATTCCAGCGGCTTAACCAGACTTATAAAGAAGCTCTTCCCGCGTTTTCCAAAGTATCTTCGCTTCTTGGTGCTGTAGCGACGACAGGCAAAGCCCTGTATAAAAACAAAGGCTTGTTTGCCGGGTCGGCAAAATCAGCATTGGGATGGGGCGCTCTGGACGGAACAGTTTCAGCGGCAACCGCCCAGCCGGGCGAGTCCAGATTAGGGGCTTTCGGCAAGGGTTTTGGCCGGGGAGCCATAATGGGGGGCGCTTTTGATTACGGACATTCCGTTGCAAAAGGTGTTGGCGGCGGTCTGACCTGGAAACAGAGTTTCGCGAATTCAAATTCGAGACTGCTGGGCGGCGCAAAGAGAATTGGCCGCACATTCCAGCAAAACCTATGATCCACACCCCAAAATTCCACCTATTCATAGCCGGTGTTAAAACCCCTATGATTGCTTTTCAGGTGCATAGCGGATTTAACACACTGGCGCGATGCGATGTAAGTATTCCCTATTCTCCGTGGATTATCAATCTCAGACGCTATACAAAGTTCCAGATATGGCGCCAGGACACGGAAAGCAGCCCGTCAGAATTGGAGTTTGACGGAGCGCTTGTAGCCAAGAGCGAAAGCAAAGACGTCAACGGAAGCGTTCAGTTTAATTTTACCGGTTACACAGACGGAATTATATGGAGCCAGCGCAAACAGTTGGACGCCTATATCACTCAGCTTGAAATGCTGGACAACAGAGGAATGGACACCTCACTCAATATCAGGATCGACGGCGTTCTTACGAATTACTTCTCCCAGATCGTAAAGCAGAACTCGTACGATGTCGGGATGGCGACCGCGTGCGTATTGACCAACGAGCCGTACGGCAAAAAAAGCGACGGCATAACGGGATACCGTTACTTCTATAATGGCAAGGGCTTTATCTGTAGCAGAGACGGAGCCAAGCCGTTGCTGGAGCAAACAGAACGGGCAAACCCCTGGTGGTACAGAAAGTTTCTGACGAATTACGGCCTGAATCGTAAATTGTATGGTGTGCCCACGAATGAGTTCACCAAGAAGTTCTTAAACACCCAGGAGACCTTTGACATTATTGGCGAAACGGCTCTTAACTGCGGAGACCTTCAGGGGCTGAACTCGTACCTTGATATAGCGTTCAGAGTGCTTTCGTATGGATATTACGACATCTACAATATTCCGAGAGCCACATTTCTACCAATGACGCTCGGAGCTTCCAAAGACTATGAGAGCAGTAGCAAAGGCAGCGCCACAGCAGACATTCTCGCTTTAAATAACCGCAAATACCCCGGCATGGCCGAGTTTTTTGTAAAACCAAAGTCTATAATAGCCATACCTCCAAAATGCAATATCCTGTTCCCGGATCAAGTTGTCTCCATGTCAATGAGCTACAATTATTTAAGCGAGCCTACGCGGGACAGGTATAAAGTAAGGATTCCATTCGTGGATGCGCCATTCACAACCACAGTGGTTGTGGGGCCTAAATTCGACGACCCGGACGGACATTTTCGCTCATTCTCCGCGCCGAAAAGCGAACATATGTTATGGAGGACGGATCGCGGATATTCCCCGTACGAACATGAATACGGCGCGAGCCATTTTGACGTCCAGTTTAACACCGCCTACCAGCAATCGCTTGACAGTCTTGAGTCCAGCATGAGGGCCTCGTTCCCGGAGTATATCGCCGCGCAAAAAAGACTTGAGACGTTAAAAGAAAAAAAAGACGCGAAGAAAGAAGACATTGCCAAAGCAGAAGCCGAAGTCAAAAAATTTTCGACCTCAGAAGATTTTGAGAAAACCCAAAAACAACTCTCCACACTTAAAAATCTTCTGAATTATGAATTCCTCCAATCCTATTTCAAGAACCGCTCTATTTCAGTCCAGGTCACGTCAACGGTTGATATTGTGCCCGGCCACAGTGTTCTTATCATCAGCGACAGCGGCCCTCACATCATGGCCTGGTGCGAGAGCTGCTCAAAGTCCTGGAGCGCCCAGGGCAGCTATTCAATCGTTTTGCAACTTAGCTATCCGCGTTACTGCCATGAAGACATAACGAATACGGCCCTGGCGCACGACCCGATACTTGGTTCCCCGACCGGGCAAGCTAAGACTTCGCTTGACTATTCTATGGCTCTGATTGGCAGTGAGCCGATTATGGCGGTTGGCGACTTCAAAAAACCAACAAAACAGGCGGAAGAAATTGCAAAGATATACAAAAGCAGATTCAAAGAGGATTACAGAAAAAACACAAAAAGAAAAATAGCATCTTTCGAGGACTTCGCCATCTTCCACAGTTGCGTAGGCCCCAACCCTCCAGACGCCTACAACATAATGAAAATATCCGACTATTCAGGAATAAGGATAGCCAATGAGCTGTATGTCGATCTTTCTCGCGATGAAAAGGGCCGGAGATTGGACACCGAACCCATTAAAAACCTGATGCGCTTAATGGACAGCTCCGCCGGAGAACGAATGCTTTCGACTTCAATAGTTGACGCCGCCAAAGACCAGACGCTAAACAACTCCTGGATTATTAAAGAGCACAACAAAGTCATCAGCAGTGCCCAGAGCCTTTAGCCGCTTTCGCAACAGCGCTGTCGAAAAGATTACGCTGAACACAGGAGCGTTGATCAACATAATAGCGATAGATGTCTCCATTGCGATACGATTCAGCTTTTTGATTGTATCGGGCGCATCGCGGCAGTATCGCTTAATATTATCGGGCATCTCCCTATTGCGGTTTACGAAGCGGAACCAAAAGAAATGCAATATGCTCATCGTTTGAGCATTGGCTGTGATTGCTTCAATAATGCGGCTTAGGGTCGCGGCGTTTTTGTCGTCTATGTCAAGTCGGCCTTCAATCATCTCCCAACGTAGACTGTCACGTAGAGATGATAAACGATAGACATGGGGGCGCAACAGAACCGGTTGCGCGACATTCCAATAAAAAAGTGACGCCGCCCCAACAATCAGTAATATAACAATCAAGTTGCTTAACATATAGTTTTCCTTTCTGTTTTAATTATAGCTAAAAGAAAGGGGCTTCCCCCTTTCTATATTGTTGTTACCATGTGTTTTTTACAGGAGGTAACGTGGCTGACAACGACGACCCGGTAAAGCGACAGCCCGTAGAGGCTGTGGTCGCGCAGGAAACAAGATAAAACTAATAGAAGGAACAGACAAGAACACTCTGAAGAGATATATACCGTTACATACTTGGCGGCAACTTACAGTTAGTTGCTGCTAAATCCTTTCCCAACCATTGTTTTTGTGGAGCCTCAAATGGGAATAGTCGAAATAGTAGGAAGCATAATACTTTTCTTCGTGGTAAGAACACCCGAAGACGAAGAGGCAGTGCGCTTCTTCCGTAGTATCTTCAAATAGTCAAAATCTCTTAGGAACAACAGAACAGGCCGCCAATGTTGGCGGCCTTTGTTTTGCTTCAGAACTGCGTTTTGACGAAGTGAACCAGGGCTTTCATGCCGATTCGGCATAAGCGCGTCATGTCTTTGAACGATGTCGCCAGACCCTTTGCTTCCGTCGTCAGCGCAATCAGTTCCTCTCTGTCCGGCACGTTGCTGTAGTCGCCGAGTTTGACGATTTTCAGGAGCGCGCTTGTCTGGGTGGACAGAATGTTTTTGATTTCCTGCACATCATTGCTGTCAATGTGCATTTCGTCGAGCTTCTCGGCAAACGACGTCAACGCGAAATCAATAGCGCGATTCAGGTTATCGCAGGATTGTTCAAATTCGTGGACAATCTCGTGAACCAGTTCGTTATTGGATTTTTGCATAAAACCTCCTTATAAAATGGGGAAAGTTATTATTCCCTCATAATGTTTATAACAAAATATCCAGTGTTTTTGCGGGTATAGCCGTGCTATAATAAACCATATGAAACGCCAGGATAAAAAGAAAACGGAAGGGGATGATTTCGCCTTTCTTCCGCCTTTGGAGGACGCCTTAAATAATCCTCCAAAGGAAATTATTAAAGAAGAAGAGGAGGCTCACTCTAAAGAAGAATGGCCCTCTTTGCCCCCTGGTATTATTCCATTTGTTTTAAGAGGACTTTGTGAACGTCCAAACGCTCCAAGCACTAAGCGGATGATTGCTTTCTTCGCTTTTCTTTTGGGGGCTGTATTGTGTATTTTGGGATTGTGGTTTGAAATAAACGGCCCTCTTAGAGATTTTGCTACTTTTATTATTATTGGCTCTTTTGGAATGCTTACGGCAGGTAACTTTGCTGAGGCAAAAGAACAATGAAATTTTTGAGATGGATAATGGATAGCCTTTGGATGTTTCGTAACAGACACAACAGATTTGTCTGCGAACTTTTAGTTAAAGCGCGGGCGCTCGAAGAGATAAAAGCAAGAGCAGAGCAGCTTGAGCTTCAAATCATAAGTTTGCGGCGAGAAAACGAAAATCTGAAAGAAGAACGCGATATATACAAAGCGCAATGCAATGGGATGCTTACTATGTTGGCAGAGTCGGGTAAAAAATGAATAAAATATGGCTGCTTCTAATTGTCATTCTCATAACCATTGTGGTTGTGAGCGCACGGCGCACCAGCAAACAGGACAAAACCATAGCCGGACTAAACTCCGAGATTGGGAAACTACAGGCCGAAAAAGACCAACTGGCCCGCCTCGTTGTTCCTCAAGCCGAACTGATAGAGAGTATAAAAGCCGACGCCAAATCGCAGTCCGAAGCAATCTCAAACGCCGCCGTTATAGCCGCCACGCATCGCGTCAAAGGCGAACTGCACGCGCAGGCAATCTTAGACAAGCCCGTATCAGACGACGCGGAAGAGTTTATAGCCTGGGCCGTTGCCGAAGCTCAAGTTGTAGTCAATCGTCTGGCGCCCAATTAGGGGATAGATATGAAAAGCGTGATAACTATTATATGTTTGGCTATTGGCGTTCTCGGTTGCGTCAAACCGTGCCCTCCCGCGCCGAAGCCTGAAACACTGGTAATCCGGGAATACATAGTCGTCCCCGCACCGGAACCAACCATACCCCCGCGCCCGCTTCTGCCAAGCGCGAATCTCAAAGACCTTAAAGAACTCACAATCCAAGACCTCGCAAAGATACTGCTCGCTGACAGAGAACTTCTTACGGCCTGGGGGCTGGATCTGGAAACACGTCTCAAGGCGTATCTAAACCAGACACAAACACAACAAAGGAGAGACAATGTCAACGATTAACACCGAATGGATAATGAACAGCGCGGTTGGTCTATTGGGCATATTTGCCGCCTATATTTGGAATTCTAACTCACGCGCTATGGAAAAAATGGAAGCATCCTTTGAGTCTCAGCTTGAAGCGCAGAAGAAACACTTTGAGATGCAAATACTGGAAATAAAAGCGAGAGATGATAAGCGCAACAAGGATCTTTGGGATAAGCTAAAAGCGCACGACGAAGCGATTTCTGAAATTAAGGAAATGCGCGGGGCTTTCACGGCAAAACTGGAAAGCATTGGACACCGTATGAAAGAAATCCCAACACAAAAAGAAATACTCGACATGCTCAAACAATCGGAAGATCGTATTAAATCGTGGATTGACTCAATAATGGCGTCTCTCGTGACAAAGAAGTGAAGAAAATACAAGGCATTTCTGGTAGTATGTACGTCTCTTGGTGAGAGACATGCGTAAAATCGTCACAAGATATTTAATCCCCATAGCCAGCCTGGTATATATTGTTTCTCCTGTAGACTTTATCCCGGATGTCATTCCTGTAGTCGGATGGCTGGACGACGGCGCCGCTTTCCTGACCGGTCTCTCGTCCATCCTGATCGCCCTGAAACAATCCAGGGAGAAAACATAAGGCATTTCTGGTAGGATGTACGTCTCTTGGTAAGGAGGAGAGGTATGTCTAAAAGAAAAGTTGAGTCGTGCGTTTCTGTAACTCTAATCGCGTTATTGCTTTGTGTTGGTTGCGCTGGTAGTCATTGGGGATGCTCTCGCGCACAAAGTAAAGAAACTAAAGAACAGCTACAGTCTTCAAAGGGAGAAGAAGCGCCCAACCCCACACCACAGGAAATCTTTGGACAGTGCTTGCTTGCCGCGGAAGACGGCGATTTGATGGCAATGTACACTCTTGGAGCTATGTATGAGAAAGGCGAGGGGACACAACAGAACAAGCCAAAAGCTGCCTACTGGTATCAAAAAGCGGCTGAAAAAGGACATCCGACCGCACAATTTTCATTGGCTTTGATGTACGATCTTGGGGACGGGATAGGGAAAAATCGCCAAGAAGCAGCGAAATACTATGCTATGGCGGCTAAGAATGGCAACTCATCCGCAGTGATTAGGTTACAGGTTCTAGCATCAGGGAAGACTGACACCCTAAATAGCGCACAGGTCTCGGCAGAAATTCAGGAGGCTAACGAAAAGATTCTCGCTATTTTTCAAGAACTCGAAAGGTCTGCCCCTGGTCTTGATACCGCTTTAGCTGGAATTACTGGGCTGGTTGGAGGCGGAGCAATATCATATACAGCGTTATGGTTTGCGGGGGTCAATGGACTTTCCGCCGCAGGTCTTACAAGTGGGTTAGCGACACTTGGCAGTATTGCTGGTGGTGGCATGGCAACTGGCGTGGGCGTGGTAGTGATTCCAGTTGTTGTTCTTGGAGGTGGAGCTTACATCGCGCACGATTATTACAAAGATAAGAAGAGAATGGCTAAACTATCCGCCGCATTAAATGTAGCGATTTCACGGTTGTATAGCGTACAAGATCGTTTAATTGCGAATGCGGAATATTATAAAAATGAGATAGCTATCCTGAAAGGACAAATATTTATGCTAGAAGCTCGTGCGATTTCACAAAAATAATATGAAGTTTTTGATAACCGTCATAACGCTATCTATAATTTGTGGTTGCAGTTTAAGTAACGCACAACAAAAGAACAAAAAGTCACAGAAGTCGAATAATACCGAAATCCAAAAAACGATGAAGGCTATTCGACTTCTACAGGAGCGCCAAAAATCTATAGAGTCATCTCATGATGAAATTGACATAGAAATAAAAGAATTAAAGACTCGATTAGCCGTCTTGACCAAAAATACAAATATATTGCCAAAATTAATAGAAGAACGCAGACAAAAAATATATGATGAAATGAGCCAAAGCATTCAGTTATGTTATATTGAACCCGAAAAGATATTGGCTGAAGCTGAGGCACGTTACCCTAATAAGGTAAAGATAGAAGACATTTTATCTATTGATGATCTTGCTGCTGTCAAGCAAGGTATTGATAAGTCTATCGAGGATTTTAATGCTCGTTATGGTTTGGACGTATATGACTATGCTATAGCCGGTTTATGCGGAATTATTGGCGGGGGATTGGACTTTTTTTACGTTGGTATGCCAACGCCTTTCATAACAAAGTTTACTACGCCCGTTAATGGCCCATTTAACAAAGCAACACAAAAAATGTTTAATGCAATCTTCCCTCCCGATAAGACAGCCAAATTAAGTAACAGCTTCAAAATTGGATCGGCGGATACATCAGTTAGTCAAAATCTAATTGGTTCACCGGGTAAGGTTGTTAGCCCCACCAATCACAGACTTCGCGCCCTCTCACACGATCCGATACTAGGCTTTTTATTCGGCCCGTTGGATATGAAGAACAATACCCTTACGGCAGTGTATAATGGTAAATTACAGAGGTTTAAGAGCGATGCGGTAACTATGCCCTACAATTCACCCTGGGCGCAAATGCGGTTAATGTTAGGACATCTTGCTTCTGATGTGAACGCTCCATCAGCAATGGGTAATAGGGGCATGGGACTACCAGTCCCATTTATGTCTTTGCTAAGAATGGTCGAATTTGTTCCGGTTAGCGATTCAACTTTTGGCGCACAAGTTGAGTGGATGTATATTCATGGATACGATTTTCGGCATTTTGTAACTATGAGTTTTCCCGTGACCGTTATGGAAGTGCTTATGAGGGTTCTATATGCCGCCAAGCAACTATATTTTTATGATGCTGATTTTTGTAAAACCATAGTGAACGATACTCTGCCACTAAACTTAAACCCACGTTTTCGCGTGATGTTGTCAATCGCATATGGCGCATTTGCTGCTGTGAACGCAGGTAAGTTTATCGCTAGTAACAGGAACCCGCTTACCCTCAACTATCCAGCTTGGATGGGGCTTGTTTGGAATGGTGTTCCTGCACTCAAATGGATGATTTTGGATAAACACACAAAACTGTGGAGCGGCATAGCAGACAAAGAGATTGATGAAATCAAAAGTCTTGTTGTCAGGCTAGATGCTTTAGAACAGAGAGCGGCAAAGTTGCCAACTCAATGATCCTTACTGTTTAAAATATTATTAGGTCTTACGTTTTCTGTTTATGAATGTTCCGGTAGCAGCGCCAACACCAGCACCGATACCGCCTAATAACGCAGCATTTGCAAGGGTGTCGATACCAAGACCAACAATAGCAGCCTTTCTTCCGCCTGGTAAATGTCGAGTCATTTCGCCTATTTCTTTGCGGTGTTCAATTATCTTCTTGAGTGACTGCCCAGCACCTATACCTGCACCGAACATTCCAAAAGTTCTTGCGTAATCTTTAGTCGTTTGCGGATTTAATATTTTACTCTCAAAAGCGTCTCTGCGCTCTTTACGGGACAACTCGTTGGCTTTTTTGTGGAGAGCGCCTATCCCTCCTCCAAGAATGCTACCTGAAACAGCGCCACTAACAGCGCCGCGAATACTGCCGGACAACGCTCTGCCAAGAATTGCCCCGCTAACCCCTCCTAGAGCAACGCCTTTTACTATTCCTTTCACAGAACTTTTAGCATTAGATGAATCATTAGACGGCCTAATTAATACAGGAGTATCACCAGGAGGAATCTCATCGTAATTAATGGCATACACGTCGTGAACGCGATCATAATATGAGGGCGAATACGCGCCATTTACTAATTTTGATGCCATGTTATATATTTTTTTGTTTTTTTTGAATTTTTCAATCGGTTCAAAATTTAATTCTTTGCCGCTTGGGTCTTCTTTAGCAAGTAGCGACCAGTTCGGGCTATGATATTTATTGTTTTTCCATATTCTACCGCCATAGCTATCATAACCTTCTAAATAATCATCACTAGAGTTAGTGTTGAACTGATAAATATCAGCAATTTTTAGAATATTTCCAACCTTCGTAATCACATTTTCTCCTTTTAATATGTATTTATATTCTACCGCACTGCCCCCCTGCAAGCAATAGCTAAAAATAATAGTGTTTATAACAAAACGCCCTTATTTTTTGCGGTGTCAGCTTGTCCTATACGGCCAAAACATAGCGAAGGCGTGTTGCCAGTCCACTGTTATCGCGTTGGACGAAAATATATCCACGCTAAACACATCGTCTTTGTTGATTGGTATCCATATGCTTTTGGAGTCTGATTTAACCGCGCGCGCGACGCATACGCGGTCACGCCAATCGAAATTGTTTTTGTCTCTGTTTATATAAAAAGAAAAAGATATGTAACTACTAACTGTGTCGTTGTGGAAGACACACATGACCAGCCCGTTTTCGGGGGCTTTGAAGACGGGGCAAGAGCGGCTTTGATCTGCGGCAAATGTTTTGGGAAAGTATCCGTTATCAGCCTCGCCTCGGATATATTTGCCAAAAACTATCTTTCTGCCCCAATCGACCTCTGGAAGCCCCCCCTGTTAAAGGTATAGGCAACTGATTTGATTGTGGATAGCGCATAACTATATTATACATCAATGCGTGTTAAAATTAATATATGAACCAAACCCAGCCATTGATTGATTCTGTTATCAACCAGATAAAAAGCACATTCCCGATTAAATCGGGCGACAAGACACTCACCGTCTCCAACCTGCGTGTATCCAATACCGAGAACGCCGACCCGACCAATTACCACGCCATTTCCAGGGCCAAGCGTCTGGACAAGACCTATGGCGTGGCGATTATGGGCGACGTCACATTTACACAGGCCAATGGCAAGACAGAAACCAAGACAATGAAGCTGGCGACGGTCCCCACGCAGACCGGCGACGGAACGTACGTGGTGCAGGGCGTCCAGTATCAAATCAACAACCAGTTGCGGCTCCGCCCCGGATTCTATTCCCGCACCAAGCAGAACGGCGAGATTGAGGCCCACGTCAATCCCGACGGATTCAAGCAAATCAGGCTTGGCATAGACCCTGAGACAAAGAACCTCTCCATCAATGTGAATCAGGCCAAAATCAACGCCATACCGGTTCTGTCCGCCCTGGGCGTATCGCACGAGCAGATGAAGCGCACATTTGGCGCCGATGTCTATAAGGCCAATACCGAAAAGCTGACGGACGCCAAGATGTCCGATGAAATCAGGCGATTTTACCGCTCGGTCAACCCATACGCAATCGGCGCCGAACAAAAGTCCGTCGCTGAAATGGCTCAGGAACTCTCCGAGGCAATGAAGAACGCCAAGCTCGACCCCAAGGTTACAGAGATAACGATGGGCAAGAAGTTTGACAGACTTGACGGCGGTTTCATTCTCCGCGGCCTGGAAAAGGTTCTGAACGTGAGCCGCAAGATAGAGGACTCCGACGACCGCGACGCCCTGGCATTTAAGACACTGCATTCAACGCCGGATTTTGTCACCGAGAAGCTCAGGAGAAGCCAGAACGGTATCCGCCATCAGCTCGCGAGCAGACTCCGCAAGTCCGACGACCTGACAAAAATAGTGTCGTCTCAGTATTTCAGCAAACCAATCAACTCGTTCTTCAACTCCGCCGCGCTCTCAGAAAATCCAAGCCAGATAAACCCAATAGCGATGCTCAAAGGCAACGATAAGGTCACAATCACAGGCGAGGGCGGCATAGAGAATCCCGAAGCGATAATGCCCGACAGCCAGGCCCTGCACCCCACGCACCTTGGCTTCCTTGATCCCGTGAACACGCCGGAGTCCAACAAGATCGGCGTTGTCCTCAATATGACCGTTGACGCCAGTAAAAGAGGCAATGAGATTGTATCCAAATTCAAGAACGTCAAGACCAACAAGGTTGAGGAACTCTCCGCGCTTCAGGCTTTTGACAAAGTTATAGCACTGCCCCAGCAGAAACTCAAAGGCAAGGTCACGGCCATACACCGCGGCAAGCAGGTGCAGATTGACGCCGCCAAAGTGACGCACCAACTGCGCGACACAGCCTCAGCCTTTGGCATAGCCAGCCAGTTTATACCGCTTCAGCACCACGACCAGGGCAATCGCCTCGGCATGGCTACAAGGCAGATAGCCCAGGCAATATCCCTTGAAAACAGGGAAGCCCCGTTGGTTCAAACTTCGCTGGCGGGCGAAAAATCAATCGAATCCTTAACAGCCAACTCAGGAAACGCCAGCTTTGCTATTAAAGCGCCCGAAAATGGTTCCATTAAGCAGATAAGCAAGTCACATATCATCTTCTCTACAAGCAAAGGCGACATAAAAATACCTTACTACAAAGACTTTGAACTGCAAAACAAATCCTATCTAACACACGAGGGCATAGACAAGCTGCAAGTCGGGCAGAAATTCAAAAAGGACGAGCTGATAGCGGATTCCAATTTCACAAAGAACGGCACACTGGCCCTCGGCTCCAATCTCAGAGTGGCCTACATGCCCTGGAAAGGATTGAATTTCGAGGACGGCATTGTTGTTTCAGAAACAGCCGCCAAAAAGCTCACGTCCAACCACATGATTCAGACTCATATCGCCAAAGACGGCGAGGACGTTATAATAGACAAGAAAAAGTTCATGTCCCTGTACCCGACAAAGTACACAAAAGAGCAGTTGGCAAAGATAGACGACAACGGACTGGCGAAACCGGGCGTTATCCTCGAACCCGGAGACCCGACAGCTCTCACGCTGCAAAAGACCACAGGCACGAATGAAGACCTGATGTTCAACCGCCTCCACAGGTCGCTTGTGCAGCCATACCAGGACGCCTCGCAGACATGGACGGCGCTCAATCCCGGCGAGGTAGTCGCCGCCACGGTCAACAGAAGCAACGCCAAGGTTAGCATAAAGACCAAATCCCCCGCCATCGTCGGCGACAAACTCTCAATGCGTCACGGCAACAAGGGCGTGATAACCGCGATAGTGGCCGACAAAGAAATGCCCCAGACAGCCGGCGGCGCGTCCACCGAGGTGATAATCTCACCCGCCAGCGTAATCACACGCATGACCCCCGGCCAGCTCATTGAGACCGCCGCGAGCAAGATAGCCGAAAAGACGGGAAAGCCCTACCTAGTCAAAAACTTTGACGAGAAGTCCCTGGAAAAAGTCAAGGCAGACCTAAAGAAACACGGCATCTCAGACACCGAGACGCTCATAGACCCAGTGACCAAAAAAGAATACGGCAAGGTGCTTGTCGGCAGGCCCGTCATACAGAAGCTGTTCAAAACCGCTACAGCGAATGTGTCAGCCAGGGATGTCGGAATGTATGACATGGACAACAAGCCAATCAAAGGCGGCGAGGACGGCTCAAAGGCCGTTGACCCGCTGACATTGTACAGTCTGCTTTCCCACGGCAAGCGCAATGTCGTCAGCGAGATTTCCACTGTCCGCGGCGACGGGAACGCGGATTACTGGCAGAACCTCGAAAACGGCCTGCCGCTTCCCAAGCCGCAGGTTCCCTTTATATACAACAAATTTGAGGCCACGCTTAACGCCGCCGGTGTAAACGTAAGGACGGACGGCTCAAAGCGCATACTGGCCCCCATGACCGACAAGGACGCTCTTGATTACGCGGGGACAAACGAGCTGCGTAACTTCAAGATGCTAGACCACAAACGCAACCCCATCAAGGGCGGACTCTTTGACCGCTTTCTGACAGGCGGCTCAAACGGGCAGAAGTGGTCGAAGATTACACTGGCGCATCCGATTGTGAACCCAATGTTCGCCTCGCCGGTAAAGACCTTGCTTGGCATGACTGAGAAACAGTTTCAGGAAGCCATAAAAGACGAGGACGGGCACAAGGCAATATCCGAAAAGCTGTCCGGCATCAACGTCAGAGGCAAGATTGACCAGATCACAAAGGGCATCAAGACCGCCCCAAAGACAAAACAAGAAGCGATGCTAAAGGAGCTGAAGCTGCTTAAAGCCCTTGAAGAACTCGGCATGAAGCCGAAAGAAGCCTACATGACAAGCGTTGTCCCCGTCATGCCGCCCCAGTTCAGACCGGCTTTCGAGCTTCCCAGCGGCAACGTGGAAGTCTCGTCGCTCAATATGCTGTATCGCGATCTCGGCGTGACAAATGAAGCCCTCAAGAGCGGAACTAAAAGTCCTGAACTGACACAGACACTGTATCAGAGTTTGGGCGCGATCCAGGGCGTCGCCTCTCCGGTTTCGGAGCAGACAGGCAAGATGGGCGCGAAAGGCGCTCTAAGAATCATCACCGGCGAGGGCAGCCCCAAGCGCGGTATGTTCCAGTCAAAGGTAGTCCGAAAGCAGGTCGACCTCACCGGACGCGCAACCGTCGTGCTGAACAACAATTTGAACATGGATCAGATAGCAATACCTGAAAAGATAGCAAAGACAATCTACAAGCCCTTTGCCATGAAGAACCTCAAAAACATTGGCTATGCCCACAAAGAGGCCGAAAAGCATATTGAGGAGCTGGACGACATTGGCCGCAAGTCCCTGGAAGCAGCCATGTCTGATCGCCCGGTATTGATGAACCGTGCGCCGTCTCTGCATAAGTTTTCCATCATGGGCTTTCAGCCAACCCTGACCAAGGGGCTGTCAATCGAAGTGCCCGGCACTATAGTCAAACCCTTCAGCATGGACTTTGATGGCGACACCGCGACGCTTCATGTTCCGGCCACAGAAGCAGCCCGGAAAGAAGCCTTTGAAATGATGCCGAGCAAGAACCTCTATAACCCCAGAGACAACAGGCTCAACTACACACCTGATCAGGAGGCCATTCTGGGGCTGCACCTCATGTCCCAAAGCAAGGACGGCCTCAGTAAAATCAACAAACTGCTCCCCAAGCGCGTATCCAAATTCAAGGCTGGCATCACAAAGGCCGATGTGGAGAAGCGCCTTGAGGAGATAGCGAAGAAATACCCCGAATACTACAACCGCATAGTTACTTCCATCAAGGGTATCGGAGACCAGGCCGCCACGGACGTAGGCTTTTCACTGTCGCTCAAAGACCTTGAGGCAGACCGCGGCGTTGTCACGCAGGCTTACAAAGGAGCCAGGACACTTCCTCAGATGGTGGCCGCCGACGCGAAAGTGAAAGCCCAGGCGCTTGACGACAAGACCAACAACTTTGTGGTCATGGCAGCCAGCGGAGCCAGAGGGTCGGCGGAGCAGGTCAAACAGATACTCTACGCCCCCGGTATTTTGCAGGATCATGACGGCAAGCCGATAGAACGTCCGGTGCTGTCGAATTACGCCCAGGGCATGAGCTTCCCCGATTATTGGACTACGCTCTACGGAGCGCGTAAAGGCTCACTGGACAAACAACTGATGACGAGCAAGCCCGGTGCCCTCAACAAAGAGATAGTCAACACGTCAATGTCCATCGTTGTCTCGCAGGAGGACTGCAAGACAAAAGAGGGGCTGGAACTTCCGGCGGACGACCCGTATCTGGCCGGACGCTATCTCGCAAAGGAGTGCAAGCTCATCACAAAAGAGATGGCAGTCCAGATAGCTAAGAAAAAAGCGCCCGTCATTGTCAGGTCGCCCGCCACCTGCCAGTCCGCCAACGGTATATGCCGGAAATGCGCGGGGCATGACAGCACGGGCAACCTCTACCAGATAGGCCACAATATCGGCGTCCAGTCGGCACAGGCCATATCGGAACCTCTGACACAGGCCGCCATGAAGACATTCCACCTTGGCGGCACGACATCAGGCGGCGGCGGTGTGTTCGGCGGATTCGAGGACATAGCCTCGTTCCTGCAAGCCCCCAAGACATTCAAGCAACAGGCGGCGATGGCGACAACCAACGGCAGGGTCACAAAAGTGAACAAGGGCGCGGCGGGCGGATACGAGATATTCGTGGACAACACCAAGCACTTCACCGACAAGGAACCCCTGGTAAAACCGGGTGACACCGTTGAAAAGGGAACTCTGCTGTCACATGGTCTGCCGCATCCCAAACAGGCCCTGCAACTCCTGGGCGTCAACAAGGGCCTCAATGTCATCTCCTCCACGCTTCAAAAGTTATATCAGGGCACCGGCATCAAAACCGACCGCAGGAACATAGAGACAGTAGTGCGCGGCATGGCCGGCTTCGGTCAGGTAACAGACGCCGGAACAAACCCGACAGCCGTTATGAACGAAGTCCTCCCGCTCTCAACGATAAACACATGGAACCAAAAAGCCATGAAGCCCTACAACGTCCAGGCGGAACAGGCTTACGGAATGGTTCTCGCCAAGCCCGTCGCCGGTTTCAAAAAGGGCACGAGGCTTGGCGAGGATGAAATACAGAAGCTGAAGGGCAAAAAGATAGTAGCCATGCACCAGCCCATTTCATACACGCCGCACCTTGAGGGAGTGACACAGGCGCCGCTCAAAAGCCGTGATTGGGCCGCGCACCTTGGATACCGCTATCTCAAGAAAGGGCTGCAGGAAGGAGCCGCCTACGGTTACAAATCCGACATTCACGGCTACAATCCCGTACTCCCATTCGTGTCGGGAAACCTTGCTGATTCCGGTGAGGGGAGGTATTAATGTTTGTAGAAGTAACATAAATGTGTTCTCTCACAGGATAGAGAGCAGTATTTGTTGCATTGTGCTTGTCAAACAGCTAAAATTTGGAATGCTTGATTGGATAAGCAGAACAAATTGGCGAGAAAAACAAATCTAGGGTAAGATAATTCTTGACCTATTTTGAGGTATACGGCAATGGATGCAGAAGACCACCCAAAGAGTTATGATGAATGTTTAGCCGAGATTCAAGAGTTGAGGGCAAGTCCAGACTACAATAATTGGGGAGCGGAAACTCGACCAAACAAAGGGAAGGAACTCACCCGTGAGTCGCTAGAAATGACCCCTGAGTTTATGGATGCCTGCGTAAAAAAATTTAACAGGCTTTTTGCGTCCAAACCACACTCGACAGACAATAAATGAACGCTACCAGTATTGCCGCAACGATATACAACCAGTTTGAAATTTTCAGAACACGCGATAGAAATTCTGGTTTGCGGATGGTTCCTATCCTAGTTGACATTGCAAGTGAATCACTAGCACAAGACTTGGAGCGCTTTGAAACTTTCCATGATTCCGACAATTCTGAATTACATAAACAGGCCGCGTTTTTGGTCTATTGGCTATCAAAAGTAAAGCCAATAGCCATTCAACCGTTTCAAAAGCACACAAAATATATAACAGTTAATGAGTATTTTGCGTTTTTGCTTGCTATGCGCTTGTTGGATATTAACATAGAACGAATAAGCGATAGTTTCACGGAAGAGTTTGTTTATAGTCTTTACTACCGCGACACCAGTCCCAAACAGATGTTTTATACCTTTATGATGTTGGATAGATTGAATAAAGCTGTTTCGGGTAATGGGAAAATAATTTAAGCCTCAAAACCTCTCTACATACTGATAAAATAGTTTTAGACAGGAGGAGAGAATGTATAAAGTACGCAAAGTAGCACAGATGGCGGCTTACTTTCTCTACCGCGCTGGCGGCTCAATGCACCATGCCAAACTTATGAAGCTGATGTATCTGGCGGATAGACGAGCTTTGGCTACGTACAGGTTTCCGATCAGCGATGACTCTTACCTCTCAATGAAACGAGGGCCGGCGCTCGAAAAAGTGCTGGACTTATTCGAGGGCATAGCAAATTCCGCAGACCAAGCCGAATGGGATTTATGGATATGCAAAAAGGACGATGAAGGCAATCTCAAACTCACCAGAGAGTTAAAAGACAGTGATTTCAACCTATTCGCCTATCAAGAAATGGTGACTATGGCTAAGGTGTATGACTATTTCGGAGCCTGGGATTGGGAAGACTTGGTTGATTATACTTATGATCTTAAAGAATGGGATGGCCCTGGTGAGGACTCCGAAGATACAGAACGCAAGCCCCTCAGTTTATGTAGTATATTTGAGGCGCTGCGAGAAGCTCCTACGACAAAACCCTTAATGACCAAGGACGAGGCAGCCTCATATGCTAATTATTTAACGGAAATAGAGCCTAACATTAAGATCAGGTATGCCGAAGCAATGGAAGCCTTGTTGAACGTGTGATGATGTACACTAATGGTATTGGTGTTAGTTAAATATGCACAAGACAGTCTGTGTGAAAGTAAATGCCTATGTTGATGAGAAAATTGCCTCAGTCATAGAAGTTTTGTCTAAAATCGAAGGATTAGTAACCCTGCAATGTTGCGAAAATCACTTCAATTAAAGCGGAGCGGTGAGAAATGATAATTAGAATTATTGATATTGTCTTTTATCTCTATATGGCAGTGCTTGTGTATGCTATATGTTTAGCGATTTCTGTAATTTATCGTATATGCAAAAACCCTAAAATATTTGATTCGCATAAGATTAAAGATTTGCTCGACGACAAACAGCAACCTGAAGATTTTCGTAGGACGGTAAATAACCCTCAAATTATCTCTGCTCTAAACGAAATAGGTGGTTCGTTTGAAAGATTTGAACTTTAAGAAAGTAATTTGAAGGATACAAGATGACTTTGACCCCAGAAGAAATAAAATCTCTTAGCTGTATAGAGCAACTGGAACAAAGCACCAGCGATCTGGAATGGGTGGAAAGTCGCACTCCTAATGCCGGCAAAGAAATAAAATTGGACAAGCTCCTTGCGTCCAGGCGCGAGCCATCTGTCTATGGTCAATACAAAAGAGTAATAGAACGCTTGAGGCATCCAAATGACTGATTCAATCCCAGAAGAACTCGCCCTCCAAATTGAACAGGGATATGATCGATATGCTGCGTCAAGAGACAGATGTGCAGACAACAAACCCTACAGACGCCCCGACCAGACCTTTGCGGACGCGATGTGTGAAGGTTCCATAGTAGAGGGGCTTAGTAACGGTCAGGACATTCTGAACGCCATATTTTACAAAAGAAGAGGCCCTGGTGAAAGTTTTGCTGATGCCGTGCGCCAAGGCGAAGCCGCTCAGGACGATGAGAGCCGGGCCAGGATTTTGGCTATGTTCAAAAGAGCGAGCAGAAGCTGATAAAGACTGCCTCTAATAGCTAAAAAGAAGCGTTGCCGCCTCTTTTGTGAGATAATTGATCTATGATCAATTGTTTCAGACTTGCCGACCTCAGCCCTAGGGAAAGAGAGCTACTCAAGATAGCGGCTCAACGTGTAGTTGAGAGATATGATCGACAGATAGTTGTAGCCGATTTCTTGGTAAAAATGGCCGAAGCGAAGAAACGCAAAAAGCGTAGAGACGCTCTATTGGCCGCTGGCATTCTTGCGTCTGGCGTTGGAGTGGTGTTAGGCGCCAAAGTTGGCATACCGCCAACAATCGCCGCCACTTTAGGTAATCGTTTTTCTGAGGGCGTTGTAGAGGCAAGACGACGAGAAGAGGAAGAAGAAAACAGTCTGAAACCGTCTCGACAAACAATATGCGGTTAGTATTTTCCCCACTTTGCGTAAACAAGCCCCAATAGACCTAGTCCAACAAGAATATAGTCAAATGGATGTCCATACAGCCTATAAAGAATTACACCTAAAATTGTAGCGGCAATCGCAGTCCCAATCACTATAGGAACAAACGGATCGTCTCCAAATATCTCTTTCCAGTAAATCCTAATGGCAAATTTGATTGATTTGATGTTCATGTGCGTTGCTCGCTGCTGGGCGGGTAGCAAACCTTATTCTGATTATGGTCTGTTATTATAATTCTCGTTGTCCCTTGCGACTGTAGATGGCTTGCGATTTTTTCCCAATATTCGCTTACCGGCTCTCCATTGTATAAAGGAAAGTCGAAGTCTTTTATTGTAGCCGGTTCCGCGTCCAGGTTATATGCTCTGATCATTTTTTCTGTTGATTCAAGAGCCTGTTCGGGGGTGCTAAAATACTGGCCCCATCCCCAACGAGTTCTTGCGTTCTGTTCTCTGTTGATGTCGCCTTGCGTCCGCGTGTCATCAATAACCTTGACTGTAAACAAACCTCTGTTCCTTGTGGCGTTGGGAACATTGTCAGCCAGCCATTGCGCCATTGGAGTTAGATTTTCAGGAGTTTCTTTTTCAATATAATATGATCTTGAAGGCGTTTCCAGAGGCAGAGTATTGTATTCTGGATTAATATTTATCAGTTTTATATTTATCGCGCCCTCAACCATATGATGAGTCGGTAAAAAGTTGATGCTCATTCGCCTTCCTTTCTGTGTTTAAGCCATTATGCTATAATCATATATATGCCAGCAAGTTATAAAAAAGATCCGTTAGCTCCCCGCGTATCATACGACAGCGGGGAGCTTTACGGCTATTTGAAGATATTGCGGAAGAAGCGCACTGCCTCTTCGTCTTCGGGTGTTCTTACCACGAAGAAAAGTACAATACTTCCTATGATTTCGACTATTCCCATTACGACCTTCCGTGGCGGTAATAATTATGCTTAAAGAACTTTTCAACTCAACATCCGAAATTACTCTGCCTCCTGACACACAACAGTGGGGGGACATCGCCATAACAAAGCTGACGGCGAAGTATCCCGGACTCAGAGGTAAGATCGAGCGGTTTGAGTGCCCCAAGATTGACGAAAGCACAGGGACTGCCCTTGGGTATATCCTTTTAAGCAACAAATATCGCATTCCGATTGTTATTAACCGTTATAAAATGTCGCCGCTTGACTTGTATACCGACAAAAAAACGATGCTTCCGCTTAACGAGAGAACAATAAAGTTTCTCGAACAAGGCTCATGGCCCTTTAAGTCGGTTCCTAAAAAGGATAGAGCGCAGCTTTTTAAGACTGCGCGAACCTACTCGCAGGATTTTCTCGACAAGCATCATGACACATTGCTCAAAATCGCCATGCTTCACCCTGAATTACTGGAGGGTGTCGGCCCTCACGAAACATATGATGGTGGCGTTAGAACAATAACGGTGAACTCACAAAACGCGCTTCCAGTCACCATCACCACGTTTGAAAAAGAAGCGTCCTGCACAATACCTGAGTTTGCCCATACCTATGGCCCCGAAATACTCAAAATGGCGATGCGGAGAGGCTACGTCATTCTATCTGACTTGCCGCCCTTTACCAGGCTTGAAAATGTAAGCGCCCCCGCGCCGTCCTATAAACCAAATAAGAATTGGGGACATTTCGTATCAAGAGGCACAGAGTATCGTGGAGAGGCTTTCCAGCTCCACGATAATTCACCGGTAACTCTGACTACCGATGGTTATTACGATATGGGGGTTAATAATTTTTACATCAAGGTGCTTGGTGAAAGCAGACCTGACATATCAGGCTTTACACCCGGTATTGGAGACGACTTCTTTATCAAACACGGCGATCTCGTCAGTGGGCCTTATACGCTTAAATCAGTTGACCGCATAGGGAACCAACTGTCGTATCTGGCTATACGTGACGGTTTAGACGGAAACGTCGTAATTAAACCTGTCGAGGGATTAAAAAAGATGCAGATCATTGATAACACTATCTTAATCCCCGACTACTACCAAATTCTGGGAATGAGGAAAATTGGTAGAGAGAGAAACACTCCAGACATGGAAGTCACGGCCTCAACGAATATCGTTGTCCGCTACTCGCCCACCGGAGTGTATGATGTCGATGAAAAGGGCGTCACCGGCCTGGATAAGCACATGCTTACCGGCACGAGCAAAGTCAAGGCTCTGATGGTACTGACCAAGACCGGTCTCAACACGATGGACGCCGAAAAGATTGTGCAGCAGGCGCAAGCCACAGGCTCCGCCAACTTCGCCTATACCGGCAGACCCGGCAGGCAAGAAAAAACAGCTTCAGCGGAAGACGTTGAACTTGCCGCCGAAATAGCCAAAATAGCCGAAGACGCCAACCTGCTGAAAACAGCCCTGGACATCAGCGAGCTTGATCCCACAAGCGTTGATCAGGCTCTTGAGATTCACGCCGTAACCCCGGCGACAATTCGCAAGATGTGTCTGCTGTCCGGCGATTTCGCGAAGACCCTCGAAAGGCTTTGCCAGATACTGTTCCTGAAGAGACTGAACCGCAAAGAGATCAAGATCGAAGAATCTCAGCTTCTGGACGCTATCAACGCCCTGGATATGATCATCACAAAACTCAATATTCTGGCGGCGTAATGGAATCGAGGGATTGTATCTATAAGTCGCTACTGCCCTATCTGCTCGTGGCGAGCAGGAGATACAAATACGATTTCTCGCGCATACTTATTGATCTGTTCCCATATTACATCATTGACGGCCCCGCAAACCTGGCGATAGCCGAAAAGCTGTTGGGCGCGATGTCAGTCCAGGACGCCGTGCACGATAGCCTTGCCTTGACTGACAAGGAGTTCAAAATATTTCTGAGGGACGCCGGATACATTGATATTGACTCAATGATTGACAGCGAGGCGTTCTCCGAATTTTTGTACGATACGGATATGCGCGTAAAAGTGGACGCGCTCGCGATGAGTTCCGTCTTCAACAACCGAAGAAACCCCGGCCCCTCTCCGACGATCCTCAATCTGCTGAAAGATCAGGTGAACGAAGAAGTGCTCAGGTGTTATCTGAAGTATTTTGCCGATTTCTCAAGGATAGGCGATCCGTCCGCCTGGGTCGGCAAGTACGTGTTTGACACTGTCTTTAAAACCGTTTTTGAGCAAGTCCTGGACTATAACTCCCGTAAACATATCCTGATGCTGCTTGAGCTGCCCGACCACGGAACAGTCGAGAGATGTCCGCTGACCGAAATGGAGAAGGTTCTTGTTATTATTGACATGCAGTTGACGAGAGCCATACGCTCAAACAAAACCGCAGATATTCAAAGCTGGACTAAAATAAAGATGGCGGGTATAGAGAAGTATCACACGTTGCTTGGCGTCGGCGGCACGGAAGCCAATATGCAGAGCCTGTTTGAAACTCTGGGGGCGCCGGCGGAATATCAAGACCCGATAGCATACACATTGGAAGATCTGAATGGTGTTGTTAAAACGCCTCATTGATTAAGAGGTTTTGCAATCAGGTCTTTGTATAAATTCCATCTGGGATGTATATCCAAATTAAAGCCCGACAAACAGATTGTTTTGATGTCCCCGGATTCTATCGCCATTTTATACCATTCGATCTTTTCGCCCTCATTGTAAATCTCTTCGTTTTTTGATGCAGCATACCAGGAACCGATGTCTTCTATGGCCCATGTGTGTTCCAATTGCGCCGCCTTGAGCCAGCATTCCAGTCCTTTTTCTTTGCGTTCTTTTTTACTCATCCCTTCGGTTAGATTCCCCAGGTCAGGTAACTCAAGGTACATACATCCGAGTTTGTACAACGAATGTTCATTGCCCGCTTCCGCTGCTTTGAAATACAGGTGAGCGGCTTTTTTGTAGTCTTGTTCAGCGGAATCGTTTATGTTGTTCCATTCGCTCCCAGCCATGTAACGGGTAGCCAGATCGTGCATTGCAACACTATCAACAAATTGCATATGTTTTCCTCTAAAGATTAATCGCTTTCTGTTTCCAGCCGTACAACTTTTCAAAGTACGGCCCTATGGATACTGTCATCTCCATGAACACCTGTTCCGCTCTCGCGGTGCTGCCGGCCTGATACAACTTTTCCTCTAATTCTTCCGGGGCAATGTTTTGCGGCAGCTCTCTCCAGAGGTAATTGCTTCTGCCATCGTGGTGTATTCCTATTGATCTTATTTCTTCGTCGGCATCGTCATACCAGATATTCAGCGATTCCTCGTTTTTGCCAAAGTCGAATATGGACGTTAATTCGTTGCTCTTTATTTCCCATCTTGAGCCGCTTCCGTTCCATCTCACCCCACGCACAAACGCGACCAGAGTTCCCTTGATTTCATTCATACCTGATGACTTGAGGTTGCCCTTTGCACATTCAAGGGAACTAGATTCATCTTCGGCGTACCATTCATCGTAATCTTCTTGTTCCAACGCTTCGTGTAGCTGTCTCCATTGCGCCATTGTCAGTGTCAGTACTGTGTCATCGTCCAGTCTCTCTGGAAGATCAAAGTCCAATTGTGATTGCAGTCTGTCGAGTTTGTCGCTTTCCCAATATTCTTGTAGAGCCTTGTCTTCTTCGGGAGTGTTGTTGTCGTATGTTTTGAAGATTGTATATTGCATTTTTCTCCAAAGGTTAAAAAAGAGGCTTACGCCTCTTTTGTTGGAACTAGGGGCGCTTGGAAAGGTGGGCTATTTGGCCCGCATAGCACCAGCGACGACGAGTTTCTCGCAAATATTCTATGAGTTCCAGGGCATGTGCGCCTCTTGCAGTACACCCCTGGTATGAAACATATTTGGGTATCGGGTAGCCGTTTTCGGGTCGTTTCCATTCGAGAGTCTGTGTTCTCTCATTGAGGAAAAACGGTAGCTCATGCCCATAGTCTTTTTCATAGGCGACTGTCAGTTTGTTTAGCGCATTTCTGAGTTCCTCTAACGGTACATTAAAAATGAGTTTAAGCTGACCCAGTTGTTTTGCTGCGAGTTCGAGTTGATACAGTAATTTGCGGACTGGCTCATCTAATTTGAATCGCTCCTCTGATTCGGAGACTAAGACGATTGTACCTTGAACCATTGAGCGCCTCTTTTTGTTTTAAGCCGAGATTAAATCGGGCGTTCTTCTACGCAGGTATTTTGCTGTTTCCTCAAGAACCTCCGCTAAATTCAGCGCTCGTTCTGACCGTATAAAAACACCTCTCTCTATTCCCTCCACGAAGACATCATATCCGTGGTCGTTTGGTATGATTTGCGCCATACCCCAGATCCAGCTATAGTCTTGGTTTTCGCTCATAGCAGTCCTCCTGACAATTTAGTGATTATTTCGTTAAATGTTTCGCGTGTTTCTATGCGTTCTTCTGCATCTACAACGCCAGAGTACGATTTCGATGATGAATCTAAATAGATGACCCCACGTTCTTTCCTATCACTATCGAAATCGCCCTCTATCTTTTTAATATAAGACGTATTCAGTAGACACGCTTTATGACTCGTCACTCTATGAATCAAGATAAAATTAGACATATGTCTCTCCTTAAAAAGAAATGAGGAATAACAATTATTCCTCTCCATATTGTTTATAACAAAAACTCACTAAAATTTGCGCTATCATATAGTTATGATTTCACGTTCAGATTTTATTCAGCGGACTATGTACCTTGAGGGGCAGCCCTGGCGTTTTACCGACCGCCCGTATATATTCTATTTTATTAACAGTCAGTGTAAGCGTACCTTGGTGATGTCGAGCCGCCAGGCTGAGAAGTCAACAATGTTGTCGGGTATCCATTTATCAGAGGCTTGTATGAACAGCTATCATTCAAGTCTATATGTTACACCAACGCACAAGCAAATGGAGATTTACAGCCGAAAAAAAATAGACGATATTTTGCTCGCCTCTCCTCTATTGAAAAACAATTTTCACCCAGGACGCAAGGGGATCATGAACGTCAAGGACAAATACCTCCGCAATTATTCGGACATGCACTTTCGTTCAACGTTTCACTCTCCTGACTCCATTCGCGGTGTAACAGCGGAACTGATTCTTTTTGACGAATACCAGGACATTGACGCGGATTTCGTCCCCGTCATTGAGACCTGCTCTCAGCATAAGCCAAGGAAAAAGTTTTTCTACACCGGAACGCCAAAGACTTGTGACAATACTCTATATCTGAGTTGGGAGCAGACAAATCAATGCCATTGGTTTATCAAGTGCAGGTCTTGCTCGCATTGGAATCAGCTTGGTGAGGACAACATGATTATGGACAAGCCTGGCATCTGGTGTGAAAAGTGTCGTAGGCTGATAAATACATTAGATGGTATCTGGGTGGCCGCCAAGCCGGATGTAAAGGACTTTTTGGGGATCCACCTTCAATACATGATGCTCCCCTCGCAGTACATTGATTTTGACGAACTGTTCCGCAACAAGCGCACATACAGCGCCGCGAGATTCTCTAATGAAGTGCTTGGGTTGCCTTACGATTACGGAGTCAAGCCGCTTACACGCGAACAGCTTATAGCCTTATGCGAAGAATCCCGCCCCATGTGGGAGGAGCCTCCGGCAAAACTTAAAAATCATGCTTATTACGCTGGAATAGATTGGGGCATGGGAAATGAAACGACGGGATCGTCAGGCTATACATTCCTGACAATCTGCTGGCACGACAGAATCGCGGAAAAACTCAGGATAGTCTATTGCAAAAGATTCGGCGGTTCAGAGAACGACCCCAAATACATCAAGGAATTCATTGTCAAAAAATGCAGAGAGTTCAACGTCAGAATGGTGGGCGCCGACTACGGTTTCGGGTGGGGGCAGAACGAGGAAATTAACGAGCGCCTGGGAGATCCGCCGCGTCTGGCACGTATCCGCCATGAATACATCAAGGACTTCATGGCCTGGGACAAGAAACAGCGCACCTACCGCACGAACAGAACAGAAGTCATGACAGACCTCTTTAACAAGCTGACAAACGGCGATGTAGTCCCGTTCAGATGGGAAGAGTTTTCCCAATACGGCAAGGACTATCTCGCTATCAGCAAAGACTTTTCTGATAAGACGGGTAAAATGATATATACTCACGCTCTGCCCGATGACGGCTTCCACTCGCTGCTTTACGCCTATTTGATGTATCTTGGGTGCAACAACAACGAGCGGATTACGACATTTGATCCGAGGGGAGATAAAAATGATTAAAGACAAGGCTACAGATGATCTTGATGCGATTCTGACTGAAATACAAAAGATTCTGGATACCAAACCTCAGCCACTAGCACTGCCAAGCAGAGAACCTAAGCCAATGACTCCAGAATTTTTCCGCTTCGACCCTGAATTTTGGGAAGAGTGCGAGAAGATGCAGTGGTGAACGTTTTGCGAGACCGCGGCAGCATAAACATGATATAATATCCATATGCCCAATATAGATTTAATTACAGCCGGTAAAGAGATTGGCGTGTCATGCGCCGCAGATACCTCTGCTATAAATACCAAAATCGCCGATTTCGCGTCCGACAATAATCTCAATAGAGAGCAGACACAGCGATTGATAGAGGAATCCAATAAAGCCTGTTATCTTGAGCATTATCGCAGAACCGGACAGCAGGTTTTTGATGTCGCCGATTATAATAAAGTCACGGAAATACTGTCGCCCGACGAACCTGCTATGGATAAAGCGGCCAGTCTGTCCCAACAGCCCCACCCTGCTCCATCCAGGGCATTGGGTCTGGGTATCTTCGGCAGCCCTTACCATCAAAGACTGTCTATGCAGAAAGCGGCCAACGATGAGCGCCTGGAGCATCTGAAAGACATAAACAAAGAACTCCGTGACACGACGCAAAAATTCGACGGCTGGATTCGTAAAATCGCCGAGCATGATCCCCGCGTCCGCAACATGACCTACGATGAAGCGCTGGAATATCTCGGCAAAACCAACACAAAACTCGCGGAAACACTTATACCCGTATACCAGCACATAAATCAGCTATGCAATGACAGAAAACTACTCGAAAAGAAAGCCCTGGAACCACCGAAAACATTGAATGGTTTTATGGAGCAGACTATGAGGGCAGCGCCAAAAACCATAGGCAATACAATCAAAAGGAAGCCGCTTCAACACGCCGGACGAGTAATCGGCCCCAAGGGGACGTATATAAAAAGCGCGTCCATGAATATCCCTCTTAATACCAGCTTTGTGCAGAGTCTCAAGCAAAACGCCATTGACCACGCCCCTAAATTGGTTGGCGCGGCAGTTCTTGGCGGATTAAGCTATGGCGCGAAAAAAATAATTGGGGCTTACACGAGAAACAAAGAACGCAAAGAGATGGAGCAGAATTTTCAAAGCGTAATGCAATTGGAACCTGAAATTGCCGCAAATCCAAAATCCCGCTCTTACTTTGAAACAATATCAAATTTCGCACCCGATCTAGCAAAAGACCCCAATACTCTTTCAGTTCTTTTGAATCAATTTAATACCTTTGACGGTATTGATCTCAACACCATTAAGATGATGCGCGATATTGGCGGCGGCGCGAAAAACGAATTCAAAATAAAAGGGCCTGGTGGACTTGAAGTTTCTTCGGCACATAAGCGTTAAATTATGTTATGATATTTAAGACAACCTAATAATTCAATGTTGAATTTTTACTCTCAAGGAGAATCTTATGCCGCTTTTAATAGAGCAACTCATCAACCAAAATTATGGTCACGACAAAATCGCTGAAGAGCAATTGAACGGGATTTTTGAGGCCGTTCAGCAAGGTCAGGCGCTTGTTGAGATTGGGGAGGACTTTTTGAAGAACGCGCAGGAAGCCGCTCAGGAAGGCGTTGATTCAGAACACCTTGTAGCCCTTGGCAATGATTTGATTGGCATTGGTGAGCGTATGTGTGGCGGTCTGGGGAAAATGGCGGCTGAGACATATGACGTCAGCCTTGATTATGCCGACATGGCCTGCGACCTGTATGACATTGCCGGCTATATGGAAGAGATGAATAAAACTGCTCAAAATGAGGTTCTTGCGGAGTATATCAAAGTCGCCACTGAGATTTGCGGCGGACTTATTGATGAGATTGGCGAAGACTATGTGAATCAGGTCTATATGGAGAAGAAGGCGGATTACTCTAGCGATGCAAAGGCTTTAGCTAGACGACACGCAAGTGGAGAGCTTTCCAATAAACAATATAATAGTTTATTAAGTACACTAAATAGCAATGAAGTCCATGAGACGAAGCGAATAACATCTGGAATTAAAGAGATGGGAAACAAACGCTTAGTTAATAAAATTGTCGGCCCGTTGTGGGGCAATCGTAGCAATGGCGGTAAAGCCGGTGTAATTGCGGCGGCAGCGGCTGCCCTGGGTACTGCTGGTTATGGCATCCATCGTCTGAAAAACGCCAATTAATAAAACGCTATAAGCCCAATCACTCACTCACACTGCGCGTCAAATGATCTTTGACGCGCTTTTGGTAGATACGCTATGTACAAACTCTTGGACACCAACCTCAACGAAAGAGATCGCATCTCACTCTCCCTGGCGGATAGGGACAGGTCTCTTTTTAATAAAGTTGCGAATGAGAGGGAATTTCCGAAAGAAGTTGACGAGGCCATAAAAGGTCTGAAAAAGAAAGACGGGCATAGCTATCTGCTTCTGACGGCTATGGGCGCCGGTGATATTTGGGGTGCGAACAACAACGCCGATCACTTTCCCGTCGCCGCGTTGCTCGGTAAGCAGAACAGCAGCACAAAATGGGGTTCCGTATCTTATGAACCGTCAAAAGATGAGCGCCTTGACCAATCAAGCGAACCAAAAGTCAGGTACAAGACCTTTGAAGACGCGCATTTTTTTCATCATCACAAGAACAAGATAGAACGAGATCCGTCCTTTGGTAAGGTAAGAAACTCGTTTTGGTTTCCTAAAATGGGCACGATACTTCTTATTCTTGAGGTTAATAACAAAAAAGACCCCGAAACCGCGGAAGCGATAGCGAGGAACACCCCCCTGTCATTTTCAATGGGATGCACGGTGCCCTATGACGTCTGCTCCATCTGCGGGAACAAAGCTCCGAGCATATTGCGCTACTGCAATCACCTGCAGTACCAGAAGAACAAAATTCTCGCGGATGGCAGGCGTGTCGCCGCCATTAATCTCCACCCAAGATTTTTCGACATTTCCAAAGTGACGCGCCCGGCGTTTCTGGCCGGGATGCAGTTGGAGAAGATAGCGGGCAATGTCGACCTGGCTGATTATTTCGACATCGGCAGATTCGACAAGCTGGCCGAGGAGGAACCGGAGACAATAGCGATTCCCCAGCACATGCTGGACGCTATTGAGCGCGTCTCCAATGCGGAGGACACAATAGAATTTGGCGAACTCAAAACGATGGTCAGGGCGGCTAATCATAATCTCCAGGATATTTTAGGAGCATACGCCAGCAAGGGTATTGTATTGAAGCCAAACGAATATGCCGCGCTCGTTTTTTTATGTCTCAAACAAGAGGAAATAGCGAAAAAAGTAATTGGCTCAAAAGTTGTTTTAGACAGTAATCCAAAGATCCCCGATACCTTTGAGCTGTCAACGCCATCATCAGCGAGTAAAAAGGTTGAAATGCTCGCCGAAAGAATAAGGCAAGACTCCATAAACATGCGGTCAATCCATACCCTTGAGGATCGCATTTACGATTCAGCGAGAAAACTTATCAAGACTTCCGCTGAGTTTAATCGTGAGCTTGGCGTCGGGGCTGTTCTTACCGGTTTGTATCTATTATATAGAAACCAGGTCAAGGAGCATCCGGTTATGAGCGCGGCCATAGGACTGGGGTTAAGACAGGTTCTCCTGGGGACATCCGAAGCGCCGGATTTAAATAAAATCGCGGATTTTAAGGATATATACCTGTCAAATTCAAATTTAACTTGCGCCCCTAATATTTTATTGAGATAATAAATAAACACCGGAGTATTAATAATGAAAAAACAGCCTTATCAGAAACTTACTGATGCTATTACTGAGCAGGATCGTATAAAAGAAGCCTCGGATATGCAGGATCAGCTTATAGAAAAGATAGCAGCCGTTATTACTCCCATGATGGAAAAGGTCGCGCATCAGGCCGCGCAAAAAGCGATTAATACAATGCTCATAAAAATGGGCAATGCTGAAGGCACTGTGGACGAAGCCGCTGTTCGTGCGGAGGAAGATGCTTCCACAGACCCCACGCGAGATTATCAGACAATCTATCAGGCGATGGAACAGGCCATGAATGACGGGCGAAGCGATTTGGTCGTGGAGCTGGTCAGATCGGGCCTCAACCAAAATCCTGAGCTGGCTAAAAGTTACGCCGATATAGCTCTCTCCCTGATTGAGCAGGATTCAGAGATGGATAAAGCTGCCAGCGACACTCTTAAAAGCGCGATTTCGTCTTTTATCCAATAGGCCGAATTAGATGACTACGTGGTTTGACAAAATAATGGCCGAAGCCGAGGAAGTCATGAAGACCGCCGACGGCGAAGCTCCCATGCAGCCCAGCGAAGCCCCGCAGGATGATTTGGCTGTTTCCGCCGAAAGGGTCTTGACCCAGTTGCGCGAGGTATTGGAAGCCAATGGCGAGCCTTCGGAAGAATCTCAGCCGCCCGTTGCCGGCGGCGCTCAGGGTGGCTCTGGCGCCCCCGTAATCAATATCAATTACGGTGTCTCCAAAACAGCCGCCGGTAAACAGGCCGAAGCCTTTTTACGCATGATGGGGAGGTAGAGATGGATCCCCAATTACTCCAACTGCTAAAAGACGCCGCCATTGTCATTCAGGCGTTACTGGATGAACGGCAGCAGATGATGGGGCAGCAGTATCAGCCCGAACCCAAGCAACCGCCACAGCAGCAACAGCAACAGTCTGAGAAAGTGGCGGGTGAGTCGTCTGCGCGACATAGCTTTTGCCAGGCTGTTGGCAACGATTTTTACACTAAAACGGCTTTTTCTGACGAAGAAGACGGCACTGAAAAAATGATGGCTGCGGAAGCCGAAATTTTAGAAATTTTTTACAAATAGGAGAACACAATGTCAGTAGCTCGTTTCAATGTTCTAGCGGGGTTCCATGACGGGGTTTACAGCGCGATTACTTGTGCCAGGACATTGGCTAAGAATATCGACGGCTTGACACTTGCGATGCTGGTTAAGCCATCCAAAGGCAAATATGAACTTGCTGGCCCTGGTGATGAGCGTTTGGCCGAATTCGTTTGGGAGTTAAAGAATCGCCAGTCTTCGGGCACCATTACTACGATATGGAATGACGGCGAATTCGAGACCAATGTTTATGAGGGCACACCGGAACCCGACGACTATCTGGCGATTTCCGACGGGGGCAAATTAGTTGTGACCACAGACGAAACAAAGGCCAGGTGGTTTGTTCTATCCGTCAATGGCGACATGATCCGTTTCAAAACAATCTAAGGGGAAGAAGCATGGCAAATGAAAACTCTATTCTTGTAAAACAGCTCTGGGATATATTAGACCATCCTGAAGCTCAGGTAAAAACAGCGTCCGCCACGCAGACCTTTTTGCGCGACAGACTTCGTGAGACGTCGGTTCTTAATCGCGTTATTCCGCCTATCTCTATTGGCGATGGCGAAGTTGAACGTAACACCAACGATCTCTACCCCTTGAAGCGCATTGATATTGAGCCTGACAGTAAAGCTCTTTCCATGGGCTATCGCAACCGTGGTCAAGGCAAGTGGTTTGAAGGCTCCCGCTATGAAGTGTACTTCAATAAATACGAGAGCGAGCACTTCCAGCACACTATGGAAGAAATGGCGACCATGGACTATCCCGTGCGCCAGGTAGTCGAGAACAACTTTATCATGGACATCCAGGAAGCCCTTGACAAGGATTTTCGCAAGATCCTTGACGCCGCCGCCCTGCTTTCCGGGCAGGTTATTACAATTGCCGGTTATGTCCCCAAGGATTTAAAAGCCATTATTACTGAGGCCCAAAGAATGATTCTGGACGGCACTGGAAATAAAAAATTGGGCGGCAGTGATGGCCGCAGACGTGCAACCCGCGCAATCATGACCGAGAGCCGACAACTGGATATTGGGCTGCTCGACATCATGCAGTTGGGCACCCTCACAAGCAACGCTACTTTTGAGACTGCTCGCGCATTTAAGACCTTTACGGGGCTGGAACTTGTTACCTCCATAAACTCCAGAAAGGGCACTGGCGCGTTGCACGAAGACAATCCCGACATCAAGCCGCAAGACAACGATATGTCGGCCAGTTTTGTTACTGCCCCGGAAAACGACCCTGAAGGAACGGAAGGCTCGGCTTGGCCGGTTAATTCTATATACGTTATTACAGCGCCGGAGTTCTTAGGCTCTAACTTCATATATAGAGATGTTCAGCAGGAATTCAAGCGCCGCACAAATCAGCTTGAGTGGTGGGCATGGTCAGTACAGGGAGCCGGAATAGGCAACATAAGAAGCGTCGTAAGAATTGATTTCATAGACTAATTCAAGCGACTAATTTAAAGTGAAACGGGGTTATATTTAATCCCGTTTTTTATTTAAAAAAAATGTGTTAAACTTAATTAAACAACAGGAGCAAATATGCCAAGAAACGAAACTATGGTTTACGTTAAAGCCATCAATGGAAACGTAATAATTAAAGGGCAGCTTTTAAGCGAGGGTAAATATCGCATTCTGCCGCTGACGCCGGAAATACAAACCTATGAAAAGGCCAATCGGGTAAAGACGTTTACAGACGAACAATCAATGAAAAATTATAAATATATGCCCTTAGCCCGTAAAGCCGAGGTGTCTATAACGGCGCTGGTCGGTAAAGAACCGCAAAAGCCCAAATTCACCGAAGACTCGACGGAAGCTCATAAAGAAAAACTGCAAAAACAGCACGAGAGAGAAAAGCGCCAGTGGGAAGAGGACAACCAAAACGCTTTGATTACTCCATCCGGCGATGTAACTGACAAGTTTTTGGAGCTTGAGAAAAACTTTGCCCTGCCTAAAGTTACAACCGAAGAAGACGGCGCCGAAGAAACTGAAGAATCCGAAGACGCCGAGACTGCTTCTAAAAAGGGCAAGGGACGCAAGAACAAATAAGGATGCGCCATGTCTTATGGTATTTACCATTTAGTTAAAAACGCTGGCCGAAAATTCGGCAGCAATGAATACTATTACGCGGTAAGATTGCGCCCAGCCGAAATGCCGAGCGACATCCTGGATTGGCCGTATCTGCAAAACGATCCGTTTTTGTTCACCCATGACGAGCTTATGAAAGCCAGTGAACGGGCCAGAAAGAATCCAGAGGATATAGAGCCGCTTATTCCCCAGCACAAACCCTGGTGGCGGCGTCTCTTTTCCTGGGGCTGGCTGTAATGAGAAATCCCGAATCAACCCTGCGTCTGTTCCATAGGGCAAAGGCCGGACAGTGCCTGATAGTCATGGGCGATTCCGCCCAATTACTCAATTCCAATTGGGTGGGCACAGTCAACAGAACACTCCCCTGGGTTGACGCGGTGGCTCTTGAGGACGGCGAAGTCGGAGATGTCATCCGCGTCGCCATGAAGCAGGGGCTGATGTACAACATCACCAAAGAACTGCCCCAAAAGATCAGGACTCAAAATCCTACTGTAGGCGCTTTGGGCGATGTTGACCCCCGCAACGCCATGTCCCTCCCCAAGAGCAACGGAGTTCTCTGGCTGGGGCGCGACAGCTATCTGAAAGCCGAGCCGGAGGGGATTTGGGCGGTAATTGTTGGCCGTTATGTTGACGAGCACACTTTCATCTTTGACCCGCAGATACCCTTCAAAAAGGATTTGTCCTCAGTGGCAATCGAAAGATTTGTCATATCCGCCGATGGAATACCAGGCGGCTCAACAAGCTCCAACGCCTCTATACCCTACGGCACATCCCTCAAAAACATCGTGATTGACGCGTCCTTTTCTGAGGAACCGGCGCTTGTGCAGATCACCATTTCCAATGGTCCCCCCATCAGCGTTAGCAGTTTCCCTTTTCTGCTGCCACAGAGCATCTTGATTGAAAGCGATTGGGTGCCGGTTACGTTGACAGCCGTTAGCGCTGACGGGAAGAGCACATCCAAGAATATCACATTTTCGGCGCAACACATGATTTTTTGGGGCGGCGGGAAAAGTTTTGATTTCAATTTTGAGCATGAGCATTTCGACAGAAGCCGCCGAATTTATACTTTCACGGCGAAAACTGACGAAGACTACGGCTGGTTTGCCGCTCCCGCCCATTGGGGATTCCCGCAGTTCTGGGAAGTGACGGGAGCGCTCCAGGGCGGATGGTTCTCGCTTTCGCAGAGCGTCCTCTACAACAACAAAATCCCCTACAACATCTACAGGACGGACTACTACAGGCTAGGCACGTTCTCAATGGACATCAAATGGGACTTCTAAATGATCGGCTTTCGTAAACTCAATGAATCCGAGCGTATGCAGAGCATACTGGAAGAAAACATGTCCCGCAAGGCCAAAGAGGGCGGAGCCTTTCGCACTGGCGCTGTCCTTTCAGGCTTGCTGGGCGAGCGGATACTGCGTAAGCAATTGCCCAATTTGAAGATGCCTGCGCGTTGGAGCATTGCCGCCGGTCTGGCTGCTCTTGGGGGTGTGGCGGCAAGCAAAGCGCAAAGCAATATCACTGACAGTAAACTGCGCCGCCTCTCTGACCCCGACAAGCGCCATCTCGTATTGCGCAAGTCAGCCGAAACGCAGGGCAGAGAAACCATAGACCTCTCGGAAGACCTGCTCACAATCAAACAGAGCCAGACCAAAACAGCAGACACCTGCTTTACCTGTGTCGCCTGCGGATTCCTCAACGACCCGAACAACAACATCATGTTGAGAAATCTGCCGGAAATACATACACCTCAAATAGTTGATATTCCTCAACCGCAGCCACAAGCACAGCCGCATCACAAACATGAGAGTGGACGTGTTCATGGCGGCGATGGGCACGGACGGGGGCATGGCGGTGGACACAGCGGACACAGCGGTGGCGGACACAGGGGAGGTAAGCGTTGAATCTCTCACCTAATCTCACTGTAAGTGAGTTTATTTACTCCAACAGAGCTATCCAAAATAAGATTGATAACTCCGTTCCACAAAGTCTCATGCCTAGTGCACGTCTATGCGCTGAAAGAGTATTTGAGCCAATACGCGCAATCTTGGGTGGCGTGCCCAGAACAATCAACAGTGGATACAGAAATCCGAAGCTGAACGCGATTACACCCGGCGCATCGGCCACAAGTCAGCATATGGCCGCGTCCGCGATAGACGTGGGAATGAAGCCGGGGGAGAACATTTTCGAGGCTTTTCTGAAACTCTTAACCTCAGAAACTTTTGTCTATGATCAATTGTTGATCGAGGGGGCGTCTGCGGCCAACCCAAGGTCGGGTTGGATTCACGCGAGCTGGAATTCACTGAAAATTCGCGGAAAGCTCGACAGCGGCTTCGATCCCAATGCCACTCAGCGCATGGATGTAAAGATAGTTACTTTTGACATGGAGGGGCGAAGCGCAACGACTTCCGTCACGATTTCCCAGGCTGTCAAATGGGCCGAAAAGAAATTGGTAGCATTACGAAAGGACAATTAAAATGGAATACACAATTTGGGATAAGACCAGCCCCATCAATGGCGTAGCGGCTGAAGAGATACTGTCTCGCCACCAGCTTGATCCGAATACTTGCGGGACTATCTTTTTGGGAACAGAGGGGGGCAAGGTCAACATTTTCCAATACGACAAAATCAATATTTACACCCCTGACGACCTCGAAAAAGTCAAAAAGATGTATGGCTACAACAACGAAAAGACGTGGGAATACTATAAGAGATGCACACAGGAAATGCTCGACAATTTCGCAAAAGAACGAGATTTTGACAGCATTGATGAAGCCTGCACTTATATCTCAAGCTCCAACCCCACATGGAAAATGCAGGCTGAATATTGCGTAAAGGTTAGAGATGAAGTGTGGGCGCAGTTTGAAAAACTGTCTGCCTTTGAACCCCCCGAAACTTTCGATACCTTAAAAGTTAAATTGCCAGCGATGGAATGGCCTTTCTATGCCGAACTCCAATAAGCTCACCAAAGACACTGCCATAACGCTGGTCAGAGCGATTCTGCGCGACTCCCCGATCCACAACGAGATCAAGAACTCCTTTGAATTTAGCGATGACGAGATACTTGTCGCGCTGAACATGGCCGTTGACGATTGGAACACCACGCCGCCGCCGATTTACGCGATGGATTTGGCAAAGGACAAATTTTATGTTCCGAACTGGCTAATAGACATGACCGTTATCAGGTGCCTGGAGATGCTGATAAACAAAAACATCGCCAATCATGTGGCCTACAGCGATGGCGGCGGCCAATTTGAGGAGTATGACAAAGCCCCCATGTACCAAGCGATAATAGATCGGAACCTCCCCAGGCTGGAGCAAAAGAAAAAAGAGCTTAAATACAGCATGAATATTGGGCTTGTCACAGGCGCGATAGTGTCATCAGAATTCACCGTCTGGACTTTTTCATCACTAGCGCCTGGTGTCAGGGCGTTTTAGGTTGCCTTGTTTTGCGTTTGGGGTTAATATTTTTTGGGGTGTTTTGGTGGTTTCGCCAAAAATAATCATTCAATAAACCTATCATTTGCGTCCTGCGAAAATTAATAGTATTTTCTCACGCATTTTGGACATCAGAATTGTATCAAACTCCGCATGAACAGTGACGCTACGGTGAGCGGCCAAAACGTGTTTGGGACATATTTCGGACACGGATCAAATTCTTCTCAAAACGACATCAAAATAACGCAATAAAATCAACGACCTTGAAATTTGGGGTCTTGGAACCACCTGAAACCATTAGATCGCATTACCTAGAACGAATGCCAGTAAATGCTACAAGGTAGGTGCGATCTACCTATAAATAGTTGAACTGCTATATTTCATGACTTCCTGCGGCATGGCGATGAAATTCAAAGCCAAGTCGCTTGAGTGTACGCACGATCTGGGCGTATGAAAACCCCGACAAACGCCCCATACTATACGCCGACTATAAGCTGGTATTCTGTGCGGCTGTTGGCTTCCGGCAGTTGGGGCAATAAACCCTCCTGAGCCTCAAGAAGTTTTTTGGCGACATCACGGGCAATTTGTAGAGTTTCTTCAATGGTCCGCCCCTGAGCCACAAGCCCTTGTATGGCATCTGAAGTAGCCAGATAGCAACCTTCTGGCAAATAATCCACGCGCACGGCGATTATTTTTTCCATGTCGCTTCCCCTTCATCCTTTATTGTTTCTGATGATAGCACATCCGCTTTTTCCGTATTCACTTTCATTATGCGGGTATCGCTTCCCGCCGCCTTATACCAATTTGCATTCTGATGAATGCAAATTGGTATAAGAAATATCCATTATAGTAGTTTTAGTTTTCGTAGTCCAAAATGTGCAATACATTCATGCGAAACATATCGATAAAATTGGATTCAGAAGTCATGAGAATGGACTACGCCATCTAAAATTGCTATATAAAAGACAACCCAAACTGGATACCAAGTGATACAATTTGAATATGAATCGCCGATTTGTTTGGGATGAAAAAAAGGCAGAAAGCAACCTCCGTAAGCACGGCATCGCTTTTGAGAGAGCCATCATGGTATTTGATGATCCACTCGCAAAAACAGTTCAGGATAGAATCGTAGATGGTGAGGAACGCTGGCAAATTATCGGCATGGTTGAAGGCTGTTTGTTTGTAATCGTTGCTCACACTTACCTAGAAATGGCCGATACAGAAATTGTAAGGATTATCAACGCTAGAACACCCACCAAGCAAGAACGGAGGCTTTATGAGCATGGTTAGCTACACACGAGAGATGTTGTCCCCGCTTACAGAAGCAGACAGGGCAGAACTTAGGGCACTGGAGGAAAAATTCAGAAACATGCCCGACAGCGAGATTGACTTGACCGACAGTCCCGAAATTACTCCTGAAAGATGGGCAAAAGCAATTCCAAACCCTTATTGCAGAGACAGGAGCAAAGTTTCGGTCTGACAAAACATTTGATTGAGCTTCTTGAAAAACTCTGCGGTACGTCTGCTCCCGACCTTCTACCGTCTCTGGCTTTGATTTCACAACTTGTTTGCTGGCAATATTTTACGCCAGAGCCTGCTCTGGTTGGGCGCAGCCATCAACTCCGTTTGACTTGCAAAACTGAAGTTTTACAAGTGGCTCTAGCTGTATTACCCTTGCTGAGCTAAATGGATAGCCGTGAAGTCTATTTATGCAAAGTATAGCAGTTCAACAATTTATACGTATTGTAGCCCGCGGCTCATGACTTAGGCCCCGAATAAGCCGCAAAGAATCTCTGGATCTCGTCCATCTCGACTTTCAGATATTTAACATGCTCCATCTTTTCCGCGTCTGGTATTTCCGCTTTCAGGAGAACCTGCAGCGTGTCCTTAATGGCATTCAGATAGACACTGTATAAAAAGTGTTCATTCCCTGGGCTTACGTGACCAACCTTTGCAATCAGGAACTCCTTGGCCGCGTCAAACATCACGCGGTCGCCCCGAATCCGCTTGGCATCAATAATAGCATAGGAGACGGATTGAGGATTTATGTAGTATTTATGAAGCGACCCGGCCAATATGCCCACGCGCCTCGCACGGCGGAAAGCGCCCTGCGTTATGAGAGTGTCGCTACCGTACCAAATGCCCTCAGGGTTGTCCGCCTCATATTCGCGCATCACAGGAAGAGAATAGAACTTACCCCAAACAGTGCGCATGAATTCGTGGTAAATAGGAAATTGCGTACCAAAGGACTCGCCCTCCAAAATAAGATCACGATCCAAGCCACGGACACCCAAAGTCATTCCCGATGACACACTTATAAAGTCATTGCCACAGGCGGCGATATCCAGTTGATTTTCCCGCATAAACTTCAGCATTTTTTCAATAAAATCTGGCTTGTACTCATCATCCGCGTCCAGCACACAGAAAAAGTGACTGTCGTCGTACTTCGGAAAAATATCGTGAGACAGGTTGTTTCCCTGTTCCCAGACATGGTTCACGGCATTAGACAGTACCTTGATTCTCTGATCCTTGTCAGCGTACGCCTTGATTATCGTCCCCGTTGTGTCCAGCGAACCATTATTGACAACGTAGTATGTAAAATCCCCGCAGGTTTGAGACAAGACGCTCTCTATAGTGCGCGCCATAGTTTTTTCGGCATTGTAGGCCACTGTAAAAATGATTACTCCACCCATTTTTTCCCCTGTACAATTATAAGTAATAGTTTCATACTTTATCCAGACAGCCGTTTATCAGGTCTATCAGTTTTTGCGCCGGAGCGGTATTTGTCCCGTCACATTTAGCTTGCGCGAGTACCCAGTCAAGAGTTTCCCGCAGAAATTCCGCCTTGTCCGAATATATTCCAATCGCGCTCCAGTCAAGTGAAAGCAGTTCATGCACTTTTTTATCGGAAAAAATCGCATACAGATCATTCATTCTGATTTCAAGGGATACGTCAGCGTTTTGTAATCGCGGCATGATGTATTTGAGCCAAATCAGGAAACGTGTGTGCAGGAAATTTTCGTTTTCCTTACTGATAGGACCAAAACTCAGAATAAAATCACGAAGCCGCGCCTGCGCTTTGTTCACCCACCAGAACCAGTAAGGCGTATATTTGGTCGAGAGTTGCGCTGGCGTATGATAGTATTTATGCAGGGAGTCGGCGAGAACTCCGGCGCGTTCAGATTCGCTAAACGCTTTTAGCGAACACATGACATCATAAAATGCTCCTCCCTTATCAGAGAACTTGTCGTGAGTCGGAAGTCCCATCTTTTTGACAAGCTTTAGCGAATACAGTCCCCCCCACATGCGCGTTATGTATTTATAATAAATTGTTAGGTACTCCGCAAACCCGCTACCCACAAGAATCAGCGTTTTAGCCGGAGTATCAAGTCTTGATGTGCCGTCCGAGGTTACATACTCTGTTCCACATACAGCGGCGTCAAGATTGTTGATGGTGACGAATCCGAACATTTTCTCAAGGAAGTCCAGAGCGTATTCATCATCCGCGTTGAGCCAGACCATATACCCATCGTCACCATGTGAAAGAATAGTAGGTAAGTATATCGCTGTGGCGCCGGGGTTGATATTTTCTGGAACAGAAAGGTGGACAACTCTTGAATCTTGTTCTGCATAGCTCTTGATGATTTCGCCGGTTTTATCACTGGAACCATTGTCCAGACAATAATATGTAAAATCCGCGCAAGTTTGATTCAGTACGCTCTCCATGGCACGGCAGATTGTCTTCTCCGCGTTATACGCACAAGTCCAGAAAACAACCCGCTGTTTTCCCATATTCCTATCCCCTTACCGCAATCTACTCAATATTTTATTTCTGTGAGGATACAAGTCATCTTGTTCACTAGCTTGCTCGTGACCGCAAGTGCACACATCACACATCTTTGATATTCCTTCGTATTTTTGTTGCAAAAGATTTATCAAGAGGCTTTTTCGTTTTTCGCCGTTCCAGATTTCCTTTAAGGAACAGTCTATGATATTCCGATCAACTAATTCGGAATAACAAAGGCTTACCATACCATCAGCCGCGACCGCCATCCTGTAAAACGGCAGCGCGCAGATCTTTACATCATTTCGCGCGGATTCAAAACGACTTACGGGCTTTGTCTCTCCGTGGAAATACAAGTTGTCGTAGTCAACACCATCAAATATTGGAAATAATTTTTCAACATTGATTTGGTCACAAATGTTCCCAAAAATATTGTAAAATCGCTTTTCATCCCCATGATTCAAAAGTTTATCAAGTATTTTTATTTGAATGACCAGATTTTTGCGGTTATTATACAAATATGTTATCTGTCTAACAAGTCTGTTAAAGTCAATAGGTGTTCCGCAATTTTTGGAATAATCTTCAGATGACAGCCCATTTACCGATATTTTTATACTTGATAGACCCGCGTCAACCATAGCGAGCGATTTTTCTTCCGTCAATGGTATCGCGTTAGTAAAAATGGCTGTTCTATCTGCCAGCTTTTCCGTATAAAACCGCCTTATCATATCCGGCAATCTGGCATTCAAAAGCGGTTCACCTATTTGACTGAAATAGATCAATTTCAATGGCTTATCAAATGCTTTCAAATCCAGTATGATTTTTTCAAAAATAGTTTCACTCATTAAAATTTTTGTATGTCCACGCGCGCCATTCCCAGATTCAATCGGGAGGGAATGCACACAAAAGCCGCATTTTAAATTACACAGGCCAGATGGTTCAATCGCTAACACAAAAGGCGTACTAAGTGGTACATGTTTATGGAGAGGCACCTTGTCCGTAGCGTTCATCTGCACATTTTTGGCTTTCATTTTTCAATATCCAATACCAGTGTTCTATTGCCCAAAAGCAGATAATTACGTTCATTTAAGCCCATCCCGGCAAAGTACGAAGATGCGTAATGTGTCGCGCTTTCCGCCGCGACAACGATAAAATCATCTTTTCCTAAAATTACGTCGCTTATTTTTTCAATTTTTTTATTTGCCAGTGTTCCTGTCCTGAATGAATCAATCCATCCCGCAAACTCCAGGTCAGGATTTATTTCAAATATTATCTCGGAAAGTTCTACTCGGTCTCTGCGGCAAAAAATATCCATCGCACCCCATATATAAAATCTCCCTTGCCCCTGTGCGTGATGGCGCTGTAGATACGCACGTAAAAGGTCTGCATAGCTTTCATGCTGCTCTCTTGTTTTATTGTACACGTCAAACTGGGGCGCAAAAAAAACGCTCACTGTTTTTTCCGCGTCATGCCGGATAAATGCCTCCATAATCCGCGCCGACGCTATTTTGAGTATTGTTTCCTTAAACTCAGGAAAATCCTCATACTCAGAATGCCATCTCACATTCCAGTAATCTCTCTCAGACGCGCACATCTGAACCTGCGGGGGCAGGGCATCCCAGCGTACATCCTCGGAATATTTACTAACCTGCGGTTTGACGATGACAGAGGGTATCCCCATCGCGTTACAGGGGAGAGCAACATGGTAACGCGATGTTACAACAAACGCTGCATTATTCTTGTAGTATTCGTAACGAGCCATGACACGCTGGTAGTTATCTTCAACGGAACAACTTCCCATAGGCGCTACATTGCTCATAACTTCCGCATTCGTGAGTAATTCCGGCGGTATATGTGGCAATATACTCTGAGGGCAGTCAATGAGCAGTGTTTTATTGTAGTCGCCTTTCTCCCTTCGCGGGAGCGTATTCGTTATGCAACCCTGGAGATACGCGGCGATACCATGTTCTTTCATAAATCGCAATGTGAAATGGTCGCGGCAACCGACGGGCGCATTCTTTCTGAAAATACCCATCCATTTCGATCCAGTCGCCGCGAAATCCTCTGGTAAAATACAGTTATAAATCATAATTGATTCAATGCTGACACCCAGAAAAATAGGAATAATCCTGTCTGATAACGCCAATTCACCCGTTTCAAAATTGATAAGGTAATATATTGTGTAGCTGAACGGAAGCAATATCGGTTCGCCATCGTAAGAAGACAAATCCTTTTTTGTGAGTCGCACGATTTGTTCCGGCGGAATATTCATTTTTTGATATATGCGTTCAATAGCAACGCTTTGAATCAAGTCTCCATAATTACAAAAGGTCTGACCAAAATCAATAATCAATCCGTACAGCATCCTTTTATCCCTTAGAATACCCAAGGCACATCAGTTTCCCGATGCAGCTTGACAACATGGATGCCATCGTTCTCATAATGTTTTAAGCCCTCATAAATCTCATTGTCGTATTTGTACGTACTGACTATTATTATATCCGGCCTCAAAGCCGTTATCTCATCTGGCGAATATACCGGCAGCCCCCCCGACATCTCGCCCCACATCTTTTTGTCACTATTAAACTGTAACCATTCAAAATCTGTCTTTCCGAAATATTTGCCATACATTTCCACGATTAAATTAGCAAAACCGCCGTTGGGATAAATTCCAACTTTTGAGAATCCCTTGTCGGCAAGCAGTTCGCCAAGGCGTTTCCTGCGTGCTTCCAGCGTGAAGCCCACACTACCCGCCCTGTTGTACATATCGGCTATTCCGCCAATTATCTTCAGTTTTTGCGTACACTTGGCTTCGCACTGTCCGCACCTCGTGCAAGGGTTCTCATCGCTGTCCGGGAACCATTCATTTGCGCTGACGTGTGAGTAAAAGAGCTTGATATTCCGCACAAGCTCAGGTTCGCTTCGGTTGTACGCCTCGGTGGGGGGAAAGAGCAGCGCGTTGCGCTTCTTCATGATTTCAGAAACAGGTATTTTCGCTGGACAGCCCGCGCAATAATTGCATCCAGTGCAAAAACCGCGAAGCTCGCGGACATGATTGCCGACGCGGATAAGGCGTTCTTCGTCAGGCTCGGTACTGGTCTCCGCAAATCCTCTCAAATTTTCGTTGAGTTCTTCACGCGACTTTACGCCGCTGAGGATGATTTTTACGGCGGGATGCGCTCTTACAAAGCG
>Ga0268262_10000121_pt1 | contig 97021 bp, 81 predicted proteins | sample TergutNc150P3_FD_190354 | JGI IMG/M metagenome (GOLD analysis project Ga0268262, IMG submission 190354) | Nasutitermes corniger P3 segment gut microbial community from laboratory colony in Florida, USA - Nc150 P3 (SPAdes) (version 2) | ecosystem: Host-associated > Arthropoda: Insects >... | reverse complement strand
AAAGGCATGGCGTTAAATATAATCCGCATACGTTCATCCGACTTGTTTTTTTCCGCGGAAATACGCACCAGTATTATAATGAGTATCATTGCCAGCGCCGTACCCAGCGTGGCGAGGATTTTTGCCATATTTCTGGTGCTTTTATAATATTCGTTTTTGGGCGTTACCACTCCCATATACCAGCCATTTTGAAGTTCTTTGATAAAGACAATGGATTCAATGCCCCGGTAATCGGTTGTTATAACTTCGGAAACATGACCGTCCTGTCTCAGTTTATCTTCATAACCCGCGATACGGCTTCTTACCTCATGCAGCCGCTTGCCCAGTATCGAAGACAGCGGATGGGCGATTAATTCCATGTCGCGGCTTAACAGGAATCCGTAACCTTTTTTGGTAAACTGCGTATTAATGGCGTGCTGTCTAATTCTGTCAAGTTTAATATCCAGGCATATAATACCCAACCTTTCGCCGTTTTCGTCAAAAATACAGCGGGAAAATGTAATAATGGGAATATCTCCGGTTCTTATATTGTTATACGGTTCGGTTATTCCTATGTCCCCGTCCGCCTCGACAGCCGCCCGATACCAGGGACGTTCCCGCAGTACATAGCCTTCCGGAGGAATCCAATTTTCTTTTCTTTCAGTAAAATATTTCCCTCCATAAACATCAAAAAAACCGTAAAAACCCATGACGCCTACAAGACGGTTTTTTTCGTTGTCCTGCATATAATCATTGATATGACGGATATACCCCCGCACCGTTTCGATCTCTTCATCACTTAGAATCATACTGTGGATGGTTTCCGCAATGGCGGCCAATGCCGTTTCCGGTTCCAGCATATCGGCTTTAATATTGGCTTCCGTATATGAAATAACGTCTTTTACTTTTGCCCGTAAATTATTACGCTCAATATCGCTTACAAAGATATAACTTGCAATAACCATCAACGCAAACGCCAGCGCCACAAACAGCATCTGAGCGTACAGCGAACTGTTTACCCAGGCTTTTGTTTTTGAGAAAAATTCTTGTGCCGACATGAAGCCTCTCTTTCACCGCCTTTCTCCTGTTGTCAGCATGATATACTTTGTTTGTCTGTGTAAGCAAAGGGTTTTTTGCAAATGAATAAAAACGTCTTAATTTACCCGGTTGTTTCATAAATACGTTTCAACGCGTTTAATTGGTAATGATCTTCCGGCGACTCTTTTGTCGTCAACAGGTTGGTATCGCTGTCGTCTATTTTTCCGAATAATCTTTCGCAAGATCCGCCGCTTCCGTAAATTCGCTGTGCAGCAAATGTTCGGCGATGGCATCCAGCAGTTCATTGGCAGAGTGTGACCATGTTTTTTGCCGCAGTTCAGCTACTACAGCTTTGGCGGCTTTCTTGTTATATTCCGCGCAGGCTTCCTGTAAAACGGCGAGTTTGCCGAGCAGGTAGGACCGGTCATCGTTTGTATCCGCAGCTTTGCCGCCTTCGGCTTCCTTCGGTTTAACTTTCTGAATTACTGCCCGCAGTGAATCCAGAAAGGCCGGAGTTTCATTGGTCATTACGGCGGTATCCCGCGCCCGCCCGGCCTGTTCCAGTTTCAGCGCGGCGCCGGAAAGTTCTGTTTCGCCAATGTTCGCCAGCGCGCTTTTCATGGCATGGACATTAATAATATACGCCTGTATATCTTCATCTCCGTAATCGCCTTCTTTTTTCTGTATTGCTTCCAGTATGGCGGCGGCTTTTTCGGCGTCCCGCGTGAAAACTTTCGCCAGGTCCGGGTTGACAGAAGACTGCGAGGCGCCGGCGGCGATATTGCCGTCGGCGGAATTTTTATCCAGAGTCTCTTTGAGCCGCCGCGCGGTTTCAATCGTTTCAACCGGATATTTGTCGCGTATCAGCCTGTTAAGCGCTGCGTTCAGTTGGCGTATGTCTATCGGCTTGGAAATAAAATCATCGAAACCGTTTGCCTGGAATATTTCCGCCTGCCCCGCCAGAGCGTTAGCCGTCAGCGCCACTACAGGCTGCGTATATCCCAATTCACGTAATTTTTTTGTCGTTTCTATGCCGTCCATTTCCGGCATAAAATGATCCATGAATATAACGTCGTAAACCGCGCCGTCTTTGATTTTTTCAACTGTTTCAAACCCGCTTGTGGCCGTTTCAACCGACAGGCCGTAAGGGGCCAATAATCCTTTGGCGACATACAGATTTGTTTCCACATCGTCTACAACCAAAACTCTGCCGTAAGGCATATACTCGCGTATGATTTGCGGCGCTTTTTTCATTTGCGCCGCCCTGCCAAGACGGAATTGTTTCAGGTTCTCCGCCAATTCTTTGCCCAATATGTCCGCCCCATCAACAGTCCCCTGCGGTAGCTTTACGGTGAACACCGAACCTTTACCCGGATTACTTTCCACCGAAATTACGCCGTTCATCATCTGGACGAGGTATTTCGTGATGGCCATGCCCAGGCCCGTGCCTATGGTTGTGCGGTTGGCTTCCATGTTAAAGCGGGTATATTCATCAAACAGTTTACTTATCTGTTCCGTGTTCATGCCCTGCCCGGTATCACTGACGCGGAAAACAAGCGTTACACCGGCAGTTCCTTCCCGCAGATCCTCACAAACGACTGACAGCGTGACTTTACCTGAGCCGGTATATTTAAACGCGTTGGAAAGCAGATTGTTGAGAATCTGTTTAATGCGCAGTTCGTCACCGAACAGCGTTGTCGGGATGTTTTCATCCACCTGAAGGCTAAATTCAATCGGCTTGCTGTCATAGCGCATAACATTAAGGTGCACGGTGTCGTTAATCAGGCTGGGGACATCGTAGTTGACCGGCACCAGTTCCAGTTTACCCGCTTCTATTTTGGACAGGTCCAGTATGTCGTTGATGATGCCTAGCAGCAGGTAACCCGAATTGTAAATTTCACCCAAAGCCTCCTGTGTCTTTGCCGGAAGCGTTTCGTCCTGCAGTTGAATTTCGGTAATACCCAGAATGGCGTTCATCGGCGTGCGTACTTCATGGCTTACCTTTGCCAGGAAAGCGGATTTGGCGATGTTGGCGGCTTCCGCGTCCGCCTGCTTTTTTGCCATCAGTTTCAGGTTGGTAATATCCTGCACAACTTCGATATACCCCATCGTTGTGTCGTTAAGGTCCTTGAGTACGGTAACATCGACCTGATACGATGAATCTCCTTCTGAAAAATACGTATGTTTCAGGCCCCTTTGGGCGCAGGCGATACCGCAGTCCGGCGTATTACAGATATTGGCGTTCCAATTATTGCATGGCTTGCCTATGGCGTCTTCAAATGTTATCCCCAAGAACTTCTCAACCGCCGCGTTAATAAATGTCCATTTGGTATCCGCGTCGGTAACCGATATGGGCAATGGTATCGCGTTCAGAATTGAATTATACCAATGGGCCATAGTTCGGGATTTTTCGCTTTCCCTGTATATTTCGGCAAGCATTGCTTTTTGCTCGCGTAAATCGCGCGTGTATACAACGACAATATAACCGTCTTTATATTTAACGCGGATAAGCGTTATTTCGCACGGAATGGGCTCGCCGTTTAATTTCTGATGTATCCATTCACAACGATAGTAACCTTCGCTAAAGGCCTTCTTGATAAGTTCAGCGGCTTTCTCCTGTGACGATCTCCCGTCCAGTTGATATTCCGGCGATAAATCGTAAAATCTTTTAATATATTCCTGTTTACTCGGCATATCAAACAGCCGTACCACTTCCTGATTGCAGTCTATAAGATTACCATCCCTGCTCCAGAAGTTTGCGCCAATCGGGGTCGTGTCAAACATAAGCTGCGTCCGTTCATCCGCTTCGCGCATTTTGGCCATTGCGGCCTTTATTTCACGCAGATCACGCATATAGGCGGCCACAACAAATCCTTTATTATATTTAACGCGCACGAGCGTACATTCGCCGGGTATTAGTTCACCTTTTGGATTCCGGTATGTCCATTCAAAACGGCAGTAACCATCGGCAAAAACTTTTTCCTCAAATTGAGCCATTTTTTTGCTTGACAACTGTCCGTCCGGCTGGTAGTCCGGCCAAAGTTCAAAAAATTTCTCGCGGAATTCCTGTTTGCTTGATAATCCGAACATATTAACCGCGCCATCATTACATTCAAAAAAGTCAAAATTTTTACTGTGAATGTTGGCGCCCAAAGGCATAGCGTCAAACATAATCCGCATACGTTCATCCGCCTTGTTCTTCTCGGTGAAAATACGCGTCAGTATGGTAATGAGTATCATTGCCAGCGCCGCGCCCAACGCGGTGAGAAATATTGCCATGTTTGTTCTGCTTTGATAATATTCGTCCCTGGGTGTTACCACTCCCATATACCAGCCGTTATGGAGCCTCTGGAGAAAAACAATGGATTTAATACCCCGGTAGTCGGTCGTTACGACTTCGTTAATATAACCTTTCTCCCTTAATTCGTCCTCATAGGCCGCGATATAGCTTTTCACGTTACGCAGACGCACACCCAACAGCGAAGTATCCGGGTGGGCGATTAATTCCATATTCTGATTTAACAGAAATCCGTAACCTTTCTCGGCAAATTGCGTATTAATGGCGTGCTGCTTGACCCTGTCAATGAATATATTCAGGCATATAATCCCCAGGGGTTGGTTATTATGATTGAAAATGCGGCGTACAAATGTAATGGTTTCTCTTCCTATGGCTACATTTAAATATGGAGGGGTGACTCCTATGTCCCCCTCCGCCTCGACAGCCGCCTGATACCAAAGACGGTTTTCCATATCATAATCATCCGGCGGCTTCCAATTCATATCTCCGGTGAGAAATATCCCCCCATACACATCGAAAAACCCGTAAAAACCATGGACGCCCAAAAGACGCTTTTCCTCGTTATTTTGCATATAATCATTGATACTCTGGATATATCTGTTCACCATTTTGGCATCAGAGCCTATTAAAATCATGCTGCGGATGGTTTCTGAAATACCGGCCAATATTGTTTCCGGTTCCAGCATATCGGCTTTGATATTGGCTTCCGTATATGAAATAGCGTCTTTAATATTTTTCTGTAAGTGTTTGCGCTCAATGTCACTGACAAACTGGTAGCTAATAAAAATCATCAGGGAAAAAGCCAGGGCCACAAACAGCATCTGCGCGTACAGAGAACGTTTTACCCAGGCTTTTGTATATGAAAAGAGGCGTTTTACCGACACAAAACCTCACTTTTCCCCCCTTATCTATAATAATAAGCCTTGTTTATCCGTAAGTAAAGGGGTTTTGTATGGAGGTTTAACCGTTTTAATCTGCCTGTTTGTCCGACAAATGCGTTTCAATGCGCTCCTGGAGCGCGGACGCGGAAAACGGCTTGGTAATAATATCCACCGCGCCCAGTTCCCGGCTGCGGGCTTTAATGTCATCATCTATATAACCCGTCAGAAATATAACGGGGATGTCAGCGTATGACGGGTTGGCTTTCAAACGTTCCAGGGCTTCAAAACCGTTCATTTCAGGCATTTGAATATCCAGCAAAATCATGTCAGGTACAAATTTTTCCAAAAAAACAAACATTTTCGCCGCGGACGGGATTGTCATCACCTGATAATGATCTTCCAGCGACTCTTCCGCCGTCATCAGGTTGGTATCGCTGTCGTCTACCACAAAAATTGTTTTCATATCCCACCTATAGATTATCGCTTATCATGCCGCGAATTCAACAGCGAGTACATGACCGGAGTAACAAAGAGCGTCATGAAAGTGCTGACCATAAGCCCTCCTACAAAGGTCTTGCCTATGGGTTGAATGGTATCCGCGCCCGCTCCGGGAAAGAAGGCGATGGGAGCCATGCCCAGAATGGTGGTCAGGCTGGTCATCAGGATTGGGCGCAGGCGGCAACGGCCCGCTTCAAGGCAGGCTTCGCGCACTTTCATCCCCCGCGCCCGCAGGGTGTTGGTATAATCCACCAATACAATGCCGTTGTTTACCACAACCCCCACCAGCGCAACAATGCCGATGACGGAAAACATCGACATGGCCTGATTGCCCAATTTGTATATCCAGATAACGCCGATAAAGAGCAGGGGGATTGAGAAAAAGATGATCAGCGGATCGACAAAAGATTCAAACTGGCTTGCCATAACGCCAAAAACCAGAAAAACCGCGGTGCCAATGATAAGTATATAACGCCAGAAATACGATTGTATTTCCGCCGCTTCTCCCAGATAACGGACCCTTACGCCCTCGCGGGGAATATAGTAATGTTTCACGGTGTCTTCAAGGCGGCGCTGCATATCCGTAGCGGCAATCCCCGGCCCCAGATCGCCGGTAATGCGGACAACCCGTTCCTGTTTTTCATGGCGTATGGCGGAAGGAGCGCGGCCTTCCGCTATACGCGCCACATTGGAAAGGGAAACGCGGGAACCATTGCGGCTAATGACGGAAATGGCGTCCAGATTGGGCAGGCCCTGGCGGTCTTCATTCTTGAGTTGTACCTGCACATCTATCAACCGGTCTCCCCGGCTCATCGTGGTAGCGGCGTTCCCGTCCATAGCAGTACGAATCTCCGTGGCAATGGTCGCGAGGGAAAGGCCGAAACTTGCGGCGCGGTCCCGGTCAATCTCAACCTGTAATTGAGGGGCCCCCTCGTCAATATTTATCACGGGATTTTCGATTTCGGGCAGATAGCGCATAATGATGTGATGAATTTCCCCGGCGGCTTCCATAATGGCGTTATAATTGCGGGAACTTATGGCGATTTCAACCGCGGAAGTAGTTCCCACTCCCCGGCCCGCCCTAAAGCTGATCCGCGTTCCGGGGATTTGGTTGGTATAGGGCGTCAGCTTACGGATTACTGAATCGGGCGTGTCAATCTGTTTGGCCGGTTCGGGAAGAATAATTTGAATCGTTCCCTGATTGGTTCCGCTGCGCCGCGCGGTAAGGATGATGTTCCGGTAACCCTGCACTTCCTTTTTGACCAACTCTTCCAACCGGAACAGCATTTCCTCGGTGACATCAATAGCGGTTCCCTGCGGCATGGACACATTGATGTTGACGTTATCATCAGTGCGCATACGGACGTACATATTCATCCCGATACCGCCGAACTGCATTACGGAAAAAACCAGAATTGACAGAACAAGCATAACAATTATCAAACGGTGGGACAGGCAGTAATCCAGCGCGCCCCGGTATTTGTTTTCCATTGTTTTCAAAAAAGATTCCATTTTGTCGTCTATTGCGCGCAGAAAACGGCTTTTCAGCGGCTTCTGCACACGGGTATTGAGCGGCAAAACGGAACCGCAAAGGCTGGGAACCAGAGTAATGGCGACTAACAAAGAGCATGTCAAAGAAATTACCACGGTAAAGATAAGGTCGCTGAAAAGCTGGCCCATTTCCTTCAGATCGTTTTTGTAAATGATCAGGGGGATGAATACGCACAGGGTTGTCGCCGATGAAGCGATAATAGGCCGCATCATTTCACGGCTTCCCAGAATGGCGGCGATGGGGGCTTTGGCGCCCCGCTCGCGGTAGGTGTGGACATTTTCCAGAATCACAATGGAGCCGTCCATGGTCATTCCCATACCCATAATAAGCCCGGTCATGGTCAGCAGATTCAGGGTGAAGCCAAAAACCGACATCAACATCAGGGTAAGGAGAATCGAAATGGGAATGGCAAGACCGATGATTAATGTCCCTTTAATGTTACGGAGGAAGAACAGCAGTACCAGCATCGCCAGAGCCGCGCCCTGCAGGGCGTTGCTGTACACCTGGTTCAGGGTTGCCCTGATCATGGAAGTGTTATCTGAAAGAACCTCCAGGGTAATGCCCTGGGGAAGCGAAGCGTTAATGTCCGCAAGAGCGGCCTGCACCCGGTCAGACACCTGCACCTGATTGCTGCCGCTTTCGCTGGTTACCTGAATATATACGCCATTCTGACCGTTTATATTTACCCTGGCGGCGTTGTCATTGTAACCCATGTTCACATCGGCGACATCTTCAATCCGTATGATCTGCGAACGGGTGCCGCCTGTTTGAGCGGCGCTTTGGGCGGAAAGATTTACCGTTTTTACCACCAGCCGCTTTATCTGATCCATGCTGACCAGCTCTTCCTGCGTCATAATCTGGTACTCACGGGTGCCGCGCCGCAGATTGCCGCCGGATGAAAGTATGCTCTGCCCTTTCAGCGCGTTGGAAATATCGTTTAACGTAAGGTTAAAGGCGGCAAGCCGGTTAAGTGAAACCGCTACTTTGACAATCTGCGTTGTGCCGCCGGTAACTTCCGCGGACGCCACCCCGTCAATACGCTCAATGCTGGACTGTATTTCGTCTTCGGCAAAAATGCGAAGCTGGTCGGGCGGATAATTTCCCCTCACTACCAGCCGCATTATCGGCATTGCGCTCATATCAAAACGCCGTACCGTGGGAGTCTGTACCCCGTCGGGCAGGGAATTGGCCAGCCGGTTTACCAAAACCTGCGCGTCGTTTACGGCTTTGTCCATGTCGGTTCCGTAGGCAAATTCAAGATTGATGACGCTCGATTCAAACTGCGAATTGCTGGTCATGTTGACCAGTCCCCGTGAAGTGGAAAGGGAACGTTCCAGCCGTTCGGTGACATTTTTCTCGACATCGGCGGGCCCCGCGCCGGGGAAACGGGTAAAAATCGAAAGCACGGGCCGCGTGGTAGAAGGGTACAGGTCAACCGCCAGATTAATAATCAGGGTTATCGCGATGCCCACGGCTAAACCGTACAAGATGACGATAGTTACCGGCCGCCTGACCGAATATTCGGCAATATTCATCCATTACTCCACAATGCGAACCGGATCGCCATCCGAAAGAAAATTTTGTCCGGCGCTGACGATCCGGTCTCCCAGATTGACGCCGTTCAACACTTCAAATAAACTTTCATTTTCAATGCCCAATTCCACCGTGTGCCGGCGGGCAACGTTGTTTTCATCAACGATAAAGACGATCCATGAACCGTAAGTGTTAATCACCGAGTTGCGGGGGATAACCGGCACATTGGTCCGCGTTCTGGTAACCAGGCTGATGGTGGCAAACATCCCCGCCTTGATCCGGGGATCTATCACCGCCTTTCCCTGCTGGTCAACAAAACGGAGCCGTATCCGCAGAGTCCGGCTTGCCGGATCAAGCACGGGGCTTACCTCGTCAACCGCGGCGAGAAAAGTTTCATCGGGAATCGCCTCAAACATCACCGTAGCGCCCAACCCTTGTTTAATTGATGAAACAAAACGTTCCGGTATAAAAGTTTCTACCCGCAGGGCGGAAAGGTCTCCCAGTACATACAGCGCCGACTGCGCCGAAACGGTATCGCCGATACTGTAGGGCGTCTGTAACACGGTTCCCGAAATGGTAGATATTACGGGACTATGCCGGTAAACTTCCCCCGGCCGCGAGGGATCAATCATTGCCACCACATTGCCGCGGTTAACATAGTCGCCGATACTGACACGGGCCTCTACCAGTTTTCCCCCCACGGTGGGAAAAATTGAAACCTGATTCTGCGCCAAGACATCGCCGTTAATAACTACGCTGTTTTCAATAGTCCCCGGTTTAACTACGGTCACCTGAACCACGGCGGCGTTACGCGCCCCACCAGCGGGTGGTCCGCCTGTAGGTGAGCCGCCGCGAGGCGGCCTCTCTCCTGAAGGAGGCCCACCCTGCGCCTGTTGTCCGCCCTGCGTATTATTCTGCTCCTGCCGCCTGTTCTGTCTGCCTTCGGATGCCCCCCCTCCTCCGGAAGAAGGCCCGCCCGACATGTTAGTCGTCACCTGAGCGGAAGCCGCCGCGGACGGATTTGCCTCTTGTCTGCGCTTGATAACAGTGTACGCGATAAGAACCACAAACAACACGATAAGCCCGACAATAATGGCGCTCAATATGGTTGACTTTTTCATTTCATTAAATCCTTCCAGCTTATATTCAGAGCTGCTGAAATATCCAATATCATGTTAAGGTAAGAAAGTTCCGCTTGCAACAGCCGCTGCCGGGCATTAATCAGATTATTCCGGGCGTCTCCCAGTTTCAGCGATTCAACCGTGCCGTTTCTGAAACCCTGCTCGGTAAGATTATAGCCCCGCTCGGCGAAAGTCAGACTAAGGCGGGCAATTTCGATATTATCCCATGAATTCCGCAAATTTGCGGCAAGAGAACGGATTTGCGTCGCCGCCGCGTCTTCGGCGCTTTTCAGATCAAGCCGCGCCTTGTCAACCGCAAGTTTTGCGGCGTGAACAGACTGGCTTTTGCTGGTTCCCGGAATCCAGGGATCAATGGGAATGGTTACTGTCGCTTTTCCGCTGAGATTGTCGGTAAAAGGAGTTTCAATATCAGTAAAGGAATAAAGATTCCGTCCTTCCCAATCCGCCGACAAACTAAACGAAGGGGCTTTGCCGGAAGCGTTTAATTGTTTTTTCGTATTTTCCAGCCGTTCAATTTCCTGCCGCTTGCTGATGATGTCGGGCCGCCGGGGAAGGTGCTTACTGATAAGGCTTTCCGCGTCGACTTCTATTTTGGTAATTTCAATTTTTCCCTCAAGCGCGATATTCGTATCCTGAATAATGCCCAGCTGGGAAAGAAAATCCCTCATACGGTTGGCGTACGCGGAACGCGCCGCGCTCAGGTTATAACGGGCATTCTCCAGCCCCAGCCTGCTCTGCATCAGAACCATCTCTCCGATAAGGCCGTTTCTGAATGACACCTGGTCTTTCTCATACTGGCGCTGCGCCAACTGCAGCATATATTCCAGGCTGGCAAGATTATCACGGTCGGCGATAAGGCTGTAGAAATTTTTGGTTATCTGTATCTCAAGCTGGTTGCGGGCGTCTTCGTAGTTGAGCAGCCTGGTCTGGTAAGCCAGTTTGATATTTTTCATGGTGTAGGGAATCCCCGCGTTAAAGGTCAGGTTTATCCCCGCACGGGCGTTGGTACTGAGTTTTTCTTTATCCAGTTCAAAACCGTCACCGGTAAGCAGATGTAGATTGTTGCCAGCGCCGTACGAAATACTCGCGCTACCGCTTATAGTAGGAAAAACCTCCGCCCACAGGCGTTTTGCCGAATATTCCGCGGAAGACAAATCAATAAGGTTTTTTTTCAGGTTCAGGCTGTTCTCAAGGCCCTGTTTAACGGCATCCTCCAGGGAAAGGGCCGGCAAGGCGGCAGGGAGTAACACGCCTATGCACCAGAACGCCATGAGAAAATAGCCTTGCCGCAAGCATATCCCCCTTTTGATACAGTTTACCATATAAAAAATGAATAAAATATAGTACAAGTTACAGCCCCCCAGGACTTCTGCGTTTACTTTATGACTGTTAATTCAGCCGGAGGGACGCTACGGGGTATGACTCCCGCTTTCCAAAGTTATGTATCGTTGAAGTAAAAAATTCATTTTTTTTCTATGTTTGAATAAAGCTTTATTCATATTTGTTCCCTATATAGTGTAGGAGACTTAAATGATAAAAACAGAAATTGAAAATCCTGTTCAGTATAAATGGGGTCCCTTCCCGTTCGGGGATGGGGCGCGTATCTTTGACATCCGCTATGACCCGGTGTTCAAAGCGGTATTCACCAAAGAAACAGCAAATTCGAGGGGCGCGTTGTCAGGCCTGATTTCGGCACTGATAGGACGTACCGTTGTGGTAGAGGCGATCACCGCCAATGAGCCGTCCGTTGACGATTCGAGACAGCGGTATCTGCGTTTCGACGTAGCCTGCAAAACCGAGAAAGACGAACTTGTCAACGTTGAAATGTCCTTCAACCCAAAAACCTGCGAACAGGTGCGTCTTGAATACCACACGGCGCGGCTGTTTGTAAGTCAGGACGTTCACGGGAAAGATAAAGATTTTGATGATTTGAAGGAAACCTATCAAATCGCCATTCTGGCAAAGAGAACATTTTTCCCGGACGAAAACTTAACGCACGATTTTCTGTATTATGATCCCAACACTCATGTATCGCTCGGCGGAAAGACCCGAATAATCACCGTAGAACTGGTAAAGACAAAACCTATCGTTGATAAACCCGTTGAAGAAATGACCCATGCGGAACTATGGGCGGTGTTTTTTCAATATTTGACAGACGAGGAGAAACGGGGTAAAATAATTGAAATAATCAATCAAGAGGAAGGAATAGCGATGGCGGTAAAAACTTTAGGAACCTTTACCCAGAGCGAGTTGGATTATATGCGCGAGAGTAGTCTGCTAAAAGGCGAACTTGACTGGCAGTGCGACATGACAGAGGCTCGAAGAGAGGCTCGGCGTGAAGGCCGCAATGAGGGCCGTAGCGAAGCCAGTCTTGAAATCGCCCAAAAGATGAAAACAATGGGCTTTTTGGCGGAACAGATACAAGCCGCCACCGGCCTCCCAATCGAGACCATCACTCAATTATAACGCGCATCTGCCCCATTAACGCCTCTATCCATAGCGTACAATTTCGCCTAACGACACTACAGAAAAATGGCACTTGGCACCAATACAAAAAAATCAATTTTTTTCCTACCTTGACTAAAGCTTTTTGCGACTTTGCTCCCTATATATATCAAGGAGCATTTATGATGAAAAAAGAATTTCAAATTCCTGCTCAGTATGAGTGGAGGCTCTTCCCATTCGGGGACCGGGTCATTCCGGACATCCGCTATGACCCGGTGTTCAAAGCGGTATTCACCAAAGAAACAGCAAAGTCGAGGGGTGCGTTGTCAGACCTGATTTCGGCACTGATAGGGCGTACGGTCACGGTGGAGGCTATCACCGCCAATGAGCCGCCTGCTGACGATTCGAGACAGCGGTATCTGCGTTTCGATGTAGCCTGCAAAACTGAGAAAAACGAACTTGTTAATGTTGAAATGTGTTTCAACCCAAAAACCAGTGAACAGGTACGTCTTGAATACCACACCGCACGGCTGTTTGTAGGTCAGGACATTCACGGGAAAGATAAAGATTTTGATGACTTGAAGGAGACCTATCAAATCACCATTCTGGCAAAGAGAACATTTTTCCCCGATGAAAATTTCGCGCACAATTTCTTATATTATGACCCGGATAATCGCGTCCCGCTCGGCGGAAAGACCCGAATAATTACCGTAGAACTGGTAAAAACGGGACCCGTAGTGGACAAGCCCATTGAAGAAATGACCAATGCGGAACGATGGGCGGTATTTTTTCAATATTTGACAGATGAAGAGAAAAGAGGTAAGATAATTGAGATAATCAATCAAGAGGAAGGAATAGCGATGGCGGTAGAAACTTTAGGAACCTTTACCCAGAGCGAACTGGAATACATACGCGAGAGTGGTCGCATAAAAGCCGAACTTGACTGGCAGTGCGACATGACAGAGGCTCGAAGAGAGGCTCGGCGTGAAGGCCGCAATGAGGGCCGTAGCGAAGGATTTACCGAAGGCCTCAACAAAGCCAGTCTTGAAATCGCTCAAAAGATGAAAACAATGGGCTTTTTGGCGGAACAAATACAAGCAGTTACCGGCCTCCCAATCGAAACCATTACTCAATTATAACGCGCATCTGCCCCTATTAACGCCTCTATCCATAGTGTACAATTTCACCTAACGACACTACAGAAAAATGGTGCCCGGCACCAAAGCGCGACCTATTTCTCATTCGTCTCAGGGTATTATTCAAATAACAACACATTAATTTTATTAATAACTTCGTTGATTTTTTCAGGGGTTATTTTTGTAATGTATTCTATCTCTCGCGTCTTCCAATCAAGGCTTTTAATTTGGTCTGACAGAATAACACCATCAATTTTTTTATTCTCAATTTTTACCTCAAAAGGATAATTTTTTATCTTGCTGGTTATAGGACAAAAAAGTCCTAATCCAACTTTTTCATTATACTCTTTGGGCGAAATAACTACCGCTGGTCTTTTCCCTTTCTGTTCATGTCCGGATTGGGGATTAAAATTTAACCACACAATATCCCCGCGTTCGGGAGAATACTTTTTCTTTACCATATCTCTTTTCCAACAGGACCGCCTGTTTCAATTTCTTGATGTATATTTTGTTCGTTAATATTATCTAACATTTCGGATAGTTTATTTTTTTTAATAGGCTTAATAATTATCACTTTCCCTTTGTCATTAATATCAACAAATGAGCCGTCTTTAAGCGATAATTCCCGGACAATAAGGTTAGGTATCCTAATTCCCAGGCTATTTCCCCATTTCTGTACCACCGCTTCCATAAAATTCCTCCAAGGAATAGTATATACTATGTTTATACATTTGTCAAGGCTTTTTCAGAGACGCGGCAAAAAAACTCGAACCCGGATTAACGGTTACCATAGACGGAAAAGAACTGCTGGTGTATGAGGGGACGATTTGATGAAAGGGGCTGTTTAAGAAGCCGATTGCTTTCTGCATTGATTTATTTGAATTGTATATTTGTTTTAGTTCTTTTATGCAGGATACCTATTTATATCTTTGTACATATTTATCCAATACTTCATTTATCATTGTTTGGTATTTTACATTATTTTGTCGGGCATATTTTTTAAAAAAGTCAACGCTTCCGGTGTTTAATGTTATTGTTATTTTTACTTTAGGTTCTTTCCTAACCAATTTTTCAGGAGAAGGTAAAAAATCCGTTACCATTTTCCCTTCAGTTATTGCCCTGGAAATACTTTTGGGGGCTTTAGTGTAATTAATTTTTCTCTTGTTCATATTTGTCTCTCCCTTCTCTCCAATATCCAGCTCCGAAAATACGAATGTTTCCATTCCTCATAGTAAATCTTACCGTTAATATACCGTTCCCATCATTACCTATACAATAAAATCTTTCTTCTTTATTTGAGTGTTTTTTGTCCTCAATTATAATTCGTTTATTATCATAAAATGCTTCCTGAGCCGCTTCAAATGAGATTTTATGCTTTTCAATATTCTCCAGGTTTTTATTCTCATCCCATTCAAACGTCATATGTATAATTATATGTATATTTAACCATATTGTCAACTGTATTCCGACCCAATAAGGCACGGTGGAGCCGTGTTTATGAATAAAATCGGCATGACCTGACTAATACATGGTAATGGTCACTGGGCGTTGTCTTGAGGATTCCGGTTTCAGGCGCCATATGCTGCCTTTACAGAAAAATGGTGCCCGGTACCAAAATGTGACCTAGCATTCTGTGTCTACTCCATTTCGGCGGTAACTGACGTTTTTTAATTTCCGGTTCTTACCCATATTTCTCCATTTCCGGAAAAAGATTCATTTGAATCTATTTTATATACAAATGTATGTCCATTCATTATTATTGTTATATAATTTCCTACTACTTTATAAGAACCATTATTTGACTTATTATTTATTATATCTACATAATTTATATTTCCGGAATTTGTATTTCCGGAAAATTTGATATATTTATTCCCCCCAGATAATTTATATGACCCTATTTGAAAACTAAATATTTGATTATCCATCATATCTACAATACCATTATTTTGTAATGGCATAATATTCCTAAGTTCATATGCGCCATGTTCTATCAAATAATTACAAATTTTTTCATTGTTATTTTTACGCGCTATTGATAATGCTGTATCACCATTGACGGCTTGTATATTTATATCTGCGCCATTTTCCACTAGTAGTTTTACTATTTCAAAATTACCCCATTTTGATGCATATAAAAGCGACGTCATGCCGTCAGCATGGTTTTTTGACGATAGATAACGATAATTAACATTATCGCCTGTCTCAATAAATTGTTTTGCTAGATCAAATCTTTGTTTTTCCATAGATAATAGCAATATTTCGCCATTAGGAACAGCTCCATTTTGTAATAAAAAATAAATCGTACTATTTTGTCTATTTCTATTAATTGCGGTATATAAATCAAATGCATCCGGACGGATATTATATTTTAATAATAACTGGCATACTTTTAATGTGTTTTCTCCAGAAGAATAACTCATCGCAAAATTCATCACAAGTCTTTTGTCGGTTACTGACATTGAGGTTATGTTTGTTTTTATTATATTTTCAATTGTCTCAAAGTCGTTTTTTCTCATAGCATTGATTAAATCCCATTTAAAATCATCAGCATATACTGTTTCAGAGACAAGAATAATTATCGTAAATAATATTCTTTTAATCATTTCCCCTCCCCAAATAATGTATCATTTAAAATATAAATCCCGATCCGATTGTAAATCCACTTTTTGAAAGACCTATTAATCTATATGTCGATGATAAATACAAAAAACGAAATAGTATCAGTTGAAGTCCTGCTTCAAAGATAAATTTTCTGTTTTCCAAATTCCCGTTACCATACCAGCCTGTATTTCCAATACTATCATGATAATATTGGTATTCATCTGTCATGCTTATACCGATACCAATAGGTAGTCTAAAAACACCCTCTTTCAGTTTAAATAAATATCCTACAGTAAATTCTAAGCCATTATCAGTTTTTTCACCGGTAAGTCCATCAAAGGTATTAGTCCCAGAAGTTACTCCATCAAAATATGCAGACATATTCAAATTCCAAGAAGAATAAAAACTATGACCTCCTATTGTAAAACCAAAGGGCTTTTCAGACGAATAATTATATCCTATAAAAAAGTTACCAAAATGCTTGGGGATTCCAGAATTAACGCTTGAAGTATTTGATTCAGTTTTTTCAGTGTACGTTGAGTTGGAACTACGTGTTTCAGTATTTGTTACGCCTGGTTTTGGGTAATTACTTGCTACACAATATTGATAATCAGGATAATACTGTATTTCACTGCCATCTTTGACAATTCCCCACCATACATATCCGGTATTGTCCGTCCATGTGGGATCAATCCAATACCATGTACCATTTTTATGTTGTATCCATATCCACGCATGACCTGTTGCCCCATCATGTGCATATATACTGTGGCGTGATTTTTCTTTTAGATAAACCCCATTTGATATAACTGTAGCTTTTTCTCTGGAAACCGGATCATATAAAATAATGGTATAAGGGTCATTTGTTTTTGTTGATGCTATATACCATTGTTGATCTTTCATACCAGCATCATTATACATTTTCTGGTACTTCTTTATATCATCCCATGCGAACTGAGCATAATCAAAACAAATACCATAAAAAGTGATTGTACGAGTCATACTTCCTGACATGGCCGCGAAGCGGTTAGCCATCATGGGCGGGTCGTACCAATCAGGAGGATCGTTATATCGTGAGGTTACATACACACCTGTTTGAGCGGCAGAATACCTGCCAAGGCAAGCTGTCTGAACGGCTAAATCTTGAAGAATATCTGAAAAATCATCAGCCATGACTGTACACGCAAGAATTGAAAATATTATCATAAAAAATAAATTATTCTTCATACTCTATCCATAATAAACTTTCTGCTTGCCCTAAAATAATTTCAACCAACAGTCCTTGAAAAAACTAGGACTACTTATTTTTGTGTTTTTTGTTTATTACGAAAAAACATTACCCAAATAAGTATAGAAAAACCAGCAAGTGGGATAAATATTCCCATACATATTCCAAAATAGATCAAGAAAGAATTTAGTAAAACCGACATGTATCCTTCCATAATGGTACTCCTTATATATAGTTTACGCACATGGTACGCTACGCTTACTCCTCTAAAATATTACAGGTTTAATACATAAATTTTATAAAATATATAAAACGATTTCCCACTTTGACTCCACCATATTGGAGAAGTCTGTTTATTAGGAATACTCAATAATCTTATAGTCTGCATTCCGTTAAAATAAAGTATCTTAGCAGCTTTCGGATGAGAATTATAATCTCTTTGAGTCCAATCAAAAGCCAGTCTTAACGTTGGTGCAAACGTAGGCATCCTTCCTAATAATTCCCAATCTGACCATTCACCATTTACAGGACAAAAACTTTCATATATAACTTGAGTTCCATCTTCCAAAAAGACTTCTTGTTGTGACCATCCTAAAAAATATGCATCTACAGTTACTGTCCTCCCGAACGAATTATCAGATCGCATTTCTTCATATGTTATTCTCTCTAGTTGTTGTGCAAATACTGTATTTATTGCTATACCACCGAATAAAAATAATAAAAGATATTTTCTTCTCATAACATAACTCCTTATAAACGTATACGCACATGGCGCTTGGCACTCTGTGCCTACTTGTTAGAACCTAATTGGTTCAAATTCACGAGTTAGAAAATCAACATATTCTGCTCCATTCCGAAATGTATACGCTGCATAAATCCAATAGTTTGCTTGATTTCGATTTACCGGAACACCTCTTTCAACAAGAACAAAGGCATAACTAAAACCTTCTGAACGCATTGTTTTATATATATCCCGTTGATACATATACGGTTGTCTAGTATGAGCAGTCCAGTTAAAATCATATTGCATAGTTGCTTCCTGAAATGATCGCAAGTCCTTAAAATAATATACTCTCTGTGTAGAAGGTCTTTCAGAACGACTTTGTACAAAATCTTCAACATAGATATCCACCCACCAATAATCAAAACCGAAAATTACAGTCGATACTGCAAATAAAAACAGAGTAAAAAATAGATACTTTTTCATTAGTTCCCCCCTTTATCTTTATAGTTACTCTGTTGAGGATTAAGTTTATCCTCATCGAATTCGCCTTTTATTTCTGATATTTGCATGCTTTTTCTAAGACGTTTCTTTCCGCATCTGTCCTCATCTGTAAATCGCCGTGAAGCTTTGGCAATGCCTTTCCCTTTCATCTGTTTCATATTTCCCTCGCTTATAAATCCAAATCTGACAAAACAGAGTGGTTTTTACCCAGATTTCCAAAAATACACCCAAAAGGTCTATATTTTGTTAAATAATACACCATATACGTTTATTTATCAAGAAAAATCTAACATATTATGTGTATTTTGGTAAAATTCTACATCATATTATACGTTTAACTTTGTTTTTTTACCTACAGTTGCCCCTAAAATGAGGGTTATGGACATAAAGAAAATTTTTGGGGAAAACCTAAAATTTTACCGAAAGGCAAAGCATTTTTCCCAGGAACAACTGTCTGAAAAAGTAGACATATCCGTCAAACATTTGAGTTCCATTGAAAGAGGGTTGAATTTTATTTCAGCCGACTTATTGGAAAAACTTGCTTTTAATGTTGATGTTCCCGCGTTTTATTTTTTCGTAAATAAAGGGGAATTTTTCTATAACGATGTCATGTTGAATACCATAGACGGTATTATCGAAAATAAATTAATTAAAACTATTGAAGAAATTAAATCGGATATACGTCAAAAAAACCATTAATTTATCTTTTCTGACAAAATTCGCGCATGGCACCGTTGTGTTACTTTCCATCTATATATCTTAATTCCTCTGGTATTATTTTCAAAAATTTATTATCTAAAGTCCATTTTTTAGTTTTACAAACTTTTTGGACACCACAAAAACAGAAGTTATCATATAGAACGATTTATTTTCCGAATTTGATGTCCATTATCAATACATATTGGATTTTGAATATTTTTTTTCAATTCCCTAATATTAAAAATATCTACCCAATCCTTTAAGGCAATAGTTATCGCTTCAGTGACCGCACCCCGTTGACACGCCTTTCCCCTTTGCCTATTATTAATTAACATTTCTCAATAAGGAGTCATTATGAGTAACAGATCATACTATATCGCCGGAAACTGGAAAATGCACAAGACGCGGGCCGAGGCGGCGGACCTTGCCAAAGCCCTGGTATCCCAGCTTAAAGACGGGAAGCACAAATACCTGGTCGCGCCTTCCTTTACCAGTCTGGAAACGGTTGCCGCCATTGTCAAAGGCACCAATATCCGGCTGGGGGCGCAGGATTGCGCTTGCGAGGAGCAGGGGGCGCATACCGGCGAAGTGTCGGTGCTGCAGCTTAAAGACCTGGGCGTGCAGACCATTATTCTGGGCCACAGCGAGCGGCGGCATATCTATAAAGAAGACGACGCGCTGATCAATAAAAAGGTCAAACTGGCGCTGAAACACGGTTTTGAGGTGATACTCTGCATCGGGGAATTGCTGGAAGAACGCGAGGCGGGCAAGGTGGAAACAGTCTGCGAGACCCAGACCGTCAAGGGGCTGGAAGGGGTCAGCGCGGCGGAATTGGCGAATATTGTCATCGCCTATGAGCCGGTTTGGGCTATTGGGACCGGAAAAACCGCCACGCCGGAGGATGCCGAAGCGGTTCACGCCTTTGTACGCAAGGTTATAGCCAAGTTGTACGGCGCGGACGCGGCGGAAAAGATAATCATTCAGTACGGCGGCTCGGTAAAGGCCGAAAATGCCGCCCAATTAATGGCAAAAGAGGACATTGACGGCGCTTTGGTCGGCGGAGCGTCCCTTAAACCGGACACTTTTGCGCCTATTGCCAAATTTGCGTAAAATATCGATAAGTACTATAATTTATTGAGGGGGGATAAAAAAGCAGCGGAAAAAAGAGGGATTTTATGCATTTTGATAAGTCTTCTTCCAAAGATAACGCACAAACGGCTAATGACATCGAAAAAGCGGCGCAAAAACGGAAACGTCTTATCAGAGACATCGCTTTTGGCCTGATTCTTATAGGATTACTGGTTGGTGTAGGTGTCTATGTCCTCAATATAGGCCGTAAACCCGATAAAGGGGTTGTCAGGACTATATCTGATGTTTCCGATTTATCCCTTGTTTTTATTAACGGCGAAGCGACATTGTCCTGGGTTGACCCCCCTGATGTTTACCTTGATCATATTGAAATCCTGTACTGGCCGAGTAGCAGCAGAACGCCGGAAACCGTTCCCCACAAGGCGGAAAAAAGGGCGGAAAAATATGTTGCTTCCGGCCTTGAAAACGGAAGGCAATATTCCTTTACCGTAAAAGCGGTGGACAAGTGGAAAAATAAATCCACTATAACAGAATGCGGTGCCGGTAAGGCTTTTAGACAGCAAAGCGGCAACCCGATTAAGGGAACGCCGGTTGCGAAACAGGTGACATTAAGCTGGACTAATCTTCCCAACGCGTCGTATGACTTTATCGAAATAAGCTATTATCCCGATCACGAAACGCCCATCCGGGTTCCACGGGGAGTGGAAAGCAAAACGCTGACAAATCTTACCAATGGTCTTGAACATACATTTACCATTAAGGCAGTGGATGCCCAGGGTAACCGTAAGTTCCTGAATGAAACGGGTATATTCATTCCCGATTACGCTACTTCGCCGGAGTCTGTTTTTGGCAGGTCGTCGGCAGGTCAGGTTACCCTGAAATGGGCGAGGCCTTCCATTACCGATCTTCATCATCTCGAAGTGACGTACAATCCCGAATGTGAAACGCCCATAACTATTGCGCGGGGCGTGGAGATGGAAACCATTACCGGCCTTTCCGATGTTATTGATTACGAATTTACCGTGTACGCGGTGAATACTTCCGGACGCTGTCAGCCTCTCAAAAATGTACAATTATCATCCTGGGCCATACCGGTATTCAATGGCAGAGACGCGGAAAAAATGGTGATGAGGGTCCAGCCTGTTGCCGGACAGGTTAAATTTGAATGGGATGACCCTGAAATGGCAAACCTTAGTCATATTGCCATTATTTATGAACCGATTGACAGCGATGTGCCGATAATAGTTGAAAAGGGAGTAAAAACCACAACATTGGTCGGTCTCTCTGACAACAGAGCGTATCGTTTTCTGATGTACGGCGTTGACACGAGCAACAACAATCAGGTTATCACCGGGGCAAAATATTCAACCCCGCGATTACCCATACTGCGGATAAAACCGGTTGCGGGAAAGGTGACGCTGGTGTGGAGTAACCCGGAAGACCCCAATCTTGACTATATTCGACTCACATGCACCCCGGGCAGGGAAACTCCGATGCCGGTAGCAAAAAGGATGGAAGCATATACCTTTACCAATCTTTCTGATTATGAGGAATATGAATTCAAAGTTACGGCGGTGAATACTAAAGGGAATGTTTATGGCGTAGCGAGGGCAAATGTTATTGTCTCTAAACTGCCTGTTCTTACCGGAAAGCCCGTTGACAGAACCTTGTCGCTTGCCTGGGCTGATCCTGTGGATAGAATGGAACGTATCGAAATTGTATACTTCTCCGAGCTCAGCGGCGACAGGACGCAGTATGTCTCCCGGGGAATGGAAACCCATACTTTTACCAATCTGATTGATAATACCGAATATACCTTCACCATTTATGGGCTGGATGAGACCGGCAACAGGCATCCGGTAAAATCGGCGCGGATATATGATCCCAACACCGCCTTTCTTGTCAGTTCGGATTCGACGTTTCAATCCGGCAATGTTAACTCGCTCCCCTGGAAATCCGCCAATAACCCTTCTTTCGGCGATAGCACCGTATACACCCTGTCATTTGGCACTACCGCAACCGGGACAGACCGCTGGGTTGCCGGCGGCGGCGACGGCAAAATGGCCTATTCCAATGACTACGGCCTCAACTGGACACCGGTAGACGACAGTACCTTTGGCAGTTTTCCTATCAATGCCATTGGTTACGGTAACGGCCGTTGGGTCGCCGGAGGTAAAAGCGGCAGGGTAGCATGGTCAACAAACGGCACTTTTTGGAATGCGGTAAAGAAAACCTATTTCTCCAGCAGTCAAGCCATCAATGCCATTGCCTTTGGTAACGGTAACTGGATAGCGGGGGGCAGTAATGGCATTATCATTTTGTCGGATGACAATGGAGCTACGTGGCGCCGAATTTCTACCACTGTTTTCGGAAAATCCGCGATAAACACCATTGTATTCCATGAAGGCCGCTGGGTGGCCGGCGGCACGGGGGGAAAAATCGCCTATTCCGATGATAACGGCCTTACCTGGACCGCCGTTGAGAACAGCACTTTCGGAAATAACGCCATTAATGTTATTGTGTATGACCGGAATCGCTGGATAGCGGGCGGCTACGCCCAGTCTACCGCCTATTCCAATGACGGCATAACATGGCAGTCTTTGCCGCGGCCTTTCTATATACTGTGTATGGGTTTCAACGGCAGCCGTTGGGTAGTCGGTGGGCAGGAAGGCAGAATGGCCTGGTCTGCCGACGGGGGCAAAAACTGGATAATGGATGAACAGGGCCATGGTCTTTTCGGCGATAACTGGGTTCAGGCTATTGCTTCCGGCAGATCTCCCAGCGGCAAAAGACGCTGGCTTTCCGGCGGCCAAAGCGGAAAGATTATCTATACGGATGAACCGTAAGACCACCTATTTTCTTACATCGCATTGTTTCAGGTCACTTCCACAGGCTCAGTGACCTCTACTCCGTGAAACTCCGTGTACTCCGTGGTTAAAATTCTTCTTTTTTTCCGCCAGTGCGCAGCGTCCCCTCCGACCGAATTAAATAGAAACGGTCTATTGCCTTATATTTTTCTTTTCGGTACAATGAACCCAGCTTTTATGTTTGGAGTTTGATAAATGGCAATTCTCAGTGTAGTACTTTTGGTTTTCTTTGTTATAGTGGCTATTCTGCTGGTATTACTGGTGCTTATTCAAAATGAAGAAGGGGATAGTCTCGGGGGGATTTTTGCCGGGGGCAGCAGTTCCGCTTTTGGCTCCCGTTCAGGAAATGTGCTTACCAGAACCACAACGGTGCTGGGGGCGCTGTTTCTGATTATCAGCCTGGGATTGGCCCTGCTTAACCGGACACCCGGCGGTACGGGCGTTGAGGCGGCTGGACGGGAACTTTCCAGCGAGGCGACAGCTACCAACTGGCTGGAGGAAGAACTCAATCCGCAGTCTGCCCCCGAGCCGCAAAACGAAATCATTCTTGATAATATTTTGGAAACCGAAGCTGCCGAATAACGCTTGACGCAGCCGGGGAGGTATAGATGTTTTTGCAAGATGTGTTTTCGCCCGATTTCATCAAAGTTAATCTGGAGGCTGAAGACAAGGAAGAGGTTTTTGAGGAACTGGTAGATCATTTCTGTCGGGTGCATACGATAAACGCCCGGGAAGAACTCTTGTCCGCTTTAAAGGAACGTGAAGCAAAAATGTCAACCGGTATCAAGAAAGGTATAGCGATACCCCATGGAAGCACCAACGCGGTAGACGCGGTGTGCGGCGTGCTGGGTATCTCCCGCAAAGGGGTTGATTATGACGCCCTTGACGGCGAACCGGTATACCTGTTGTTTATGATTGTTGGGCGCCATGAGGATTCGGAGACGCATTTGCGGGTTCTCAAACGCATGGCGGAACTCCTGGAGAATCCGGAATTCTCAACAGAGTTACAATCACAGAAAGACGCACAGGCCGCATTCAGGGTTATCTGCAAATATGAAAATATACTGACAGCGCGGGATTAAAATTGGATAAAAAATGGATAACGATGAGATCCTTGGCCATCTGTTAAAAATTGAATCTGAGGCCGCCGCGCTGGTAAATGACGCGCAGGCGGAAGCGGACAAACGGGTGCTTGAAGCGGAAAAACAAAACCACGCCGCTTACGAGGAACGTTACCACCGGGAAGGCGAAAGACTGGAAAATGAATTTCAGGCATTAAAAGAAAAGATACGACAGCAATATCAGACAGAACTGGAATCCTACAGTAATAAAGTTACTTCCCTTCATGTTGATGTGAATCGTTTCTCCGCCCTGCTGGATGGGCTTGTCACGGAGGAAGCATAATGCCGGCGCAGGCCCGCCGGGCGGCGCCTGGAAACGGACGGTTGCCGCTATCGCGGACCCTTTCACAGACGCTTTCCAGAACTTCTCAGGACACCGGAGAACGGGCCTTTGCCTTTGCCAAAGCGTGCGGCATTATCGGCAAATCTTTTATCGGAAAACGAATATCACCGCTGGGAAAACTTCATTCGCTGAACGAACTGGACCGGCTGGTCTTTCCCGAAATCGCGCGGGAACTGCCGGGGCGGGAATTGTTAATTGATCTTGAAGGCCGGATTTTACAGAGGACAACGCGGCATATACTTGCCGTACTCGATTCATTTTCCAGTCCGCCGGAATTGCTGATTCGCCAGCTTCGCGCCTGTGAATATACCGACCTGAAGACCTGCCTGCACCATATTTCCGCCGGCAAGACAAACCCGCCCATGTTAAGCGACATCGGCCGTTTCAGGACGGTGCGCTTTAAGGCATACCCCGATCTTGCCGCAATGCTGAGCGGCACTGAATTTGAATTTATTCTGGCAAAGGACCTTAAAGCCATGAAGTCGGCGGATTTTGACTTTACCCCGCTTGAGGCGGAACTTGATCTGCATTATTACACTCTGCTGCTCCATAGCCTGGACCGCCTTTCTTCCGCCGACAGCGCACTTGCCCGGCGAATCCTTGCCGATGAAATTTCCCTGCGTAACTGCGTCTGGGCTTTGCGGCTGCGCACCTATTTCAAAAAAAGGCCGGATGAAACGGCAAAGTATCTCATGGATCAAAAAATATCCTGCGATGGCGCGGAAATCCCCGGAGTCATTAAACCCAAAAATTCCGGCGGGGAAATTTCCCTTGCCGCCGAAGCCCATACATCACTGGAATTTTCCCTGGATACCCGTTCAGACTGGAAGAACTGGCGTTGGGAACGTTTACTCAACCGCGAAAAAGCCGGGGAACACTGGACTGCCGACCCCCGCTATTTTCAAAACGCGGCATCCCAGTACATTTACCGCCTGTCCTCACGCTGTTTCCGGCTCATGCCTTTTTCAATCAATTCAATTTTTTGCTACATCAAACTAAAACAATTTGAGGAAGACCTCCTTACCAGCGTCACCGAGGGTTTGGGTCTGGGAATGGCCGGTAAGGATGTATTTGATTTGCTTGAGGCGCCGGTATGATACGTCCCCGCAAAATGAAGCGCGTACAGATGACGGTTCTCAAAAGCGATGTAAATACGGTTATTGAATATCTGGGCCGCAACGGAGTAATGCACTTCGGTGAAACTGATACCGTTACGGAAAGCGCCGCCGGCAATGTTGTTGACCACATTAAAGAACTTCTGGACAAGCTGCGTACCGCTTGTGAATTTCTGGGAGTAGAACTGCCGGCTGAACCGGAACCGGACAGCGTCCTGCCCGGCGAAACGGAAGAAGCCCTGGCGGACAAACTGTGCGCCGCCATCGATTCGTTGAAGGAACGGGAACTGGCCGCGCGGCAGGAAAAACAGCGCATTGAGGAAACCCTTGGCGAGGCAAAGGCATTTTCCAACCTCAACGCTCCCTTTGCGGATTTGGATCAATTATCCTATCTTACCCTGCGGGTAGGCCGTCTCGATCCGAGAATCCAGCCTGAGTTAAAAAAGCGGCTGGGAGAACGCGCGGCGATTATCCCCCTGGAGAATGATGGAGACCGGATACTTGCGGCAAGCTCCCGTAAAGGCCGCTTTGCCCTTGATTCTGAATTGAAAAATCTGGAGTTTGAGTCGATCACCATTCCCAAAGACTATCAGGGCATACCCGATGAACTGCTTAAAGGACTTGAAAAACGGCTTGACAGTATCGCGAAAGACCTTGAAAAAATTATTGATGAAAAAACCCACATGCGTAATGAACACCGCGTTATGCTGCGCAGGCTCTGTTCTTCGCTGCTCATGGCCCTCGTCGCCGAACAGTTAAAATCACGGCTGGTATCAACATCCAGCATCTACCTGCTTTCCGGCTGGATTCCCTCCGATACGATTTCCAGGGTCGCCGCGGACTTTGCAAAAATTACCGGCGGCAGAACCGCTATCCGCATTTATGCCCCCGATGAAATTCCCGAAGTGCGGGACGGCGGCGAAAAAGTGCCTGTCTCCCTGAAGCATGGGGAATTTGTCCGTGGTTTTGAAGGGGTGGTTTCATCTTACGGGACGCCGGTATACGGTTCCATTGATCCGACTCCTTTGGTCGCCGTTTTTTTTACTATACTGTTCGGAATCATGTTTGGCGATCTGGGACAGGGTTTTGTGCTGCTGCTGGCGGGACTGCTCACCGGAAAATACGGCCCGCGGGCGCTTGCGAAATTCAAAAATTTTTCTTCTCCGTTGATCGCCGTGGGAATAGCCTCAATGGTTATGGGCATGCTTACCGGCGAGATTTTTACCAGCGAGGACCTGCTTTCACCCCCCATCAGGGCGCTGACCGCGGCGCTGACCGGCAATCCGATGAACAGAATCCTGACGATTGTACCCCTGGCGGAAAAGGGCGGCAGCGTGAAAAAACTCTTTTATTTTTTCGGCTTTACCGTCGGCATCGGAGTCATCCTTAATTCGCTGGGACTGCTTATCAATATCGTTAATTGTTGTATAATGAAAAAGTACGAGACGGCGTTTTTCGCAAAGACGGGGCTGGCGGGTTTGCTGCTGTTCTGGTATGCGATATTTATCGCCCTGCGCTGTATTTTCGGCGGGCGTTTTGAGCGGTTTGATTTTGCCGGTCTTTTCATTCCCGTGCTGTGTATTTTTTTCGGCCCGCTCATCTGGCGCTGTATCGCCCGCGAAAAGCCCATACTGGAACACGGCCTGATGGCGTTTATCATGGAGGGATTTGTTGAAGTTATGGAAACCGCGTCCGGCTATATTTCCAACACCGTCAGTTTTCTCCGTGTCGGCGCGTTTGCCCTGTCCCACGGGATTTTGGCGTACATCGTGTTCCGTTTTACCGAAGAACTTGCCAATACCGGCAGTCCCGCGGGTTCAATCTCGGCCATGATGGTGCTTGTTTTGGGGAACGCAATTATTATTGTGCTTGAGGGAATGATTGTCGCGATTCAGGTAGTGCGCTTGCAGTATTATGAATTTTTCAGTAAGTTCTTTACCGAGACAGGTATTGAATTTTCACCTTTCCGTTTCAGGAAAAGTGAAATTAAATAAATATGAGCATAAAGGAGTTTTTGATGAAACGTAAAGTATTGGTAGTGTTTATGCTGCTGCTGGTTGTTGGTACGGCGGTATTCGCGCAGGAAGCTTCATCCGCGGAAGCTGGCTCATCGTCTTCGGTATGGAAATATTTTGCCGCCGCCGTTGCGGTAGGGCTTTCCTGTATTGCCGGCGGCATGGCGGTCGGGCGCATAGGAGCGGCGGCAATGGGCGCGATGAGCGAGAACGCCGAGCTTTCCGGAAAGGCTTTGCCCTACGCCGGTCTTGCCGAAGGTATCTGTCTGTGGGGCTTCCTCGTCGCCCTGCTTATATTGGTACTGTAACTTGTTCAACAACTAACCGAGTTGTTGAACAAGTCTACTCCTAACGGAGTCCGCGGGTGGATTATTATTTTATCGGAGACCCGGAACTGGTAACGGCTTTCCGTTTTATCGGCATTGAGGGAACGGCGGTGCGCGACGCCGCCGAAGCCACATCGATATTCAGGCGGATTACCGAAGGCTGGGTTGAAGAAGCCGGCGCCGCTCTGCCCGACTCCCTGCCGGAAGCGGAAGGCTGCCAGGTATTGATCCTCACCGAAGAAACAGCCGGCTGGCTGGATAATTTTTTGGTTGACTGGCAAATTTCGGGCCGCTACCCCCTGGTAGTGGAAATCCCCGGCATAATGGGAAGAATTCCCAACAGAAAAACCCTGGTGGATTCCATACGCGAAGCCATTGGGATTCATGTGTAGAGCCTTTTCCAAAACTCGGTTAATTTTTGAAAAGACAAAGTAGATTTTCCAAAAACTTAGGTTTTGGAAAATCCTCTATCTATTATACCAAAACGTACCATTAGCATCATTATACGATACTGTGGCACTACCGCTATTAAAAGTAATCTTGTTATAAAGTATACCGTCAAAACTACTACTCATTAGTGATATATTTTGTTGGGGTGTTATTCCAACCTGAACCCCCTGCAGAAATTCATTGCCGGAATATCGTGAAAGACTACCGTCATCGTTATATATCCACATGGGTATGTTTACGCTTCCATTACTAATTTTAACCCCTTTACCACTCATTGTTACTTCGGATGTTACGGATTCACAGCCATATATATTAAGATAATTAACCAGAACTAATGCATATTGCCCGTTACAATCCGACGGAATATCCGTCACTGTAAGCGTACCACCGGGATTGATTGGGAAAAAGATTGGGGGACTATCATCACCGCCGCCGCAGCCTGTTAGAGACAGGGCGGCAAAAGAAAACCCGATTACCGCAACAAAGGCGATAATTCTGAACGTCTTTAATACGTCTTTCATAGAAAACACCTTAAACATCAAAATTGATCCACCCAAAAGGGCGGTTTTTACGATTTTCCTTAATTTCCACTCAATAAATGAATGAAAGCACGGTTTATCGTGTATTAGATGATAATACTAGATATTGAATAGTTTGTCAAGCCTATAAGGGCTTTTATAATTAGCTAATAGATAGGAAAACTGGATATAAAAGTGGCAAACATAAAGGAAATTCTGGCTCGAAATCTGAAAGATCACAGGAAGCGACTCGGAATTACCCAGTCGGAACTGGCGGAAAAAGCCGGGTTGTCTACTCAATATCTCGGCATGATTGAAATTGCCCGGAATTTCCCGACTGCTGATGTACTGGAACGGCTGGCTGCGGCATTGGGTATAAAATCAAATGAGTTATTTTCTGTATCGGATTCCCCGGAAATTGCTATGGAACAACTGCAAATGGCTATTTTGGGTAAATTAGACCAAAAGCTGGTTGATTTTGATCAAGTTATTGAGTGCGCGGTGAAAAAGGCTATTGAGGAAAACGCGGATAAAATGTCCGGCGGAAAGCGTCAAGAGTCAAATTAAATCTAAATGCTGTATGGCTTGATGAAAGCGAATTCTGGAACGAAGACGATTGAAATACATGGTTCGTTTTTCACCCTTTGCCTATGTCGCGGCGAAAACCCATGCCTTCAAAATTGATCGCCTCAAGTCCGTGATATGCGTTGTTATATGCTTCAGCGGCATCCGCCCCAAAAGCGGAAACGGTCAGCACTCTGCCGCCTGATGTACGCAGAGCGGAGGAATCGCCTTCGGCTGACGCACCGCTGACGAACACCTTTGCTCCGGTTTTTTCGAGAGCGGCAGTGTCAATGGTGATGGGATCGCCTTTGCGATAGGGGCCGGGGTAACCGTCCGCTACGGCAACCGGAGCGCAGACCGCGCCCTGTTTCCAGACAAGGGGAAAATCCTTTCCGGCGAGCATGGCGGCGCAGAGATCAACCAGATCAAAATCCATTAACGGCAGTACCGCCTGGGTTTCAGGATCGCCGAGACGCACATTGTATTCAAGCAGGTAACAACGATCCTCATGTATCATTAACCCGAAAAAGATAAAGCCGCAGTAGTCCAGCCCTTCGGCCTTGATCCCCTTGAGCGTCGGTTCCAGAATTGACTGCGTAAAATCAGCTTGCGCCGCCCGCGAGAAATCAGGGACGGGGGCTATTGCCCCCATGCCGCCGGTATTCGGTCCCTGGCCTTTATCAAAACGGCGCTTGTGATCCCGCGCGGAAATGAAGGGCAGAATATAACCTTTGCCCCCGATAACGCTGACCGCCGCCAGCACCGAAACTTCTTTCCCTTTAAGGAACTCTTCCAGCAGTACCGAATTCCCGGCATCGCCGAGGCTTTTATCCCGCATAAGGGAACAAAGCGCATCTTCGGCTTCGGTCAAAGTTTCCGCAATGACAACGCCTTTCCCGGCGGCAAGGCCGTCGGCTTTTATCACCAGCGGGGCGGCCGCGCCTGCGGCGGCGTTAAAATGTTCAGCGGCAAAAATACGGGCCGTTTCAAAATCGGTAAAATCGCTGCCTTTCGCGGCGCGGACTCCGTACTTTGCCATGAATACCTTGGAATAAATTTTACTGGCCTCAAGCTGCGCCGCCTGCCTGCCGGGACCGATAACCGCAAGTCCCGCCGCGCGGAAAGTATCGGCAATGCCCATTGCAAGGGGCAGTTCCGGACCAATGACGGTAATGTCAATTTTTTCCCGCAGGGCAAACTGCTTGAGCGCTTCCTGCCCTTCAACAGCGGCAGGGTCTCCCAGCAAAACATTTTTACATTTGGCTTCAATGTTGGTTCCGCCGTTTCCCGGCGCAACGAATATTTTTTCTGTTTTTTCAGACTGGGCGCATTTCCACGCAAGAGCGTGTTCCCGTCCGCCTGAACCTACTATAAGAATTTTCATATTACCCCTATATTGCATATAAATGTATAAATATACAAGATCAAATAACGTAAGTTTACTTTCTTCCTTTGTTATCTGTTATTTATTATTTGTTATTTACACTGTGTACGTTGACGCGCTCGTTGTACCGCCATGACCGGTCCAGTTGGTATGGAAAAATTTACCGCGGGGCTGGTCGGTACGCTCGTAAGTATGCGCGCCGAAATAATCCCGTTGCGCCTGCAAAAGATTCGCCGGCAGCCGTTCGCTGCGGTAACCGTCAAAATAGGCAAGAGCGCTGGAGAATGCCGGAACCGCGATTCCATTCTGCACCGCCGCCGAGACAACCCGCCGCCACGAAGCCTGCGCGTCCTCAATTATTCCGGTAAAAAAAGGATCAAGCAGCAGATTTTCCAAATCCGGTTTTTTGTCAAACGCTTCTTTTATCTTGCCCAGAAAAACCGAACGGATGATACAGCCGCCGCGCCACATCAGGGCGATGCCGCCGTAATTCAGATTCCACTTATACTCCTGCGCCGCTTTCCGCATTAACAGATAACCCTGCGCGTAGGAAACCACTTTGGCGGCGTACAGCGCTTTTTCCAAATCTTTGATAAAGCCTGTTTTATCCGACGGGGGCGCCGCTTTGGGCCCTGAAAAAATCCGCGCGGCCCGCGCCCGCTCCGCTTTGGCGGCGGAAAGACAACGGCCAAAAACCGCCTCACCGATAAGGGTCAACGGCACTCCCAAATCCAGCGCGGCAATGCCGGTCCATTTACCCGTTCCCTTTTGCCCGGCAGTGTCAAGAATTTTTTCAACTAACGACTGTCCATCAGTATCTTTATAACGGAGTATGTCTCTGGTTATTTCAATAAGATAGCTGCCCAGACTGCCTTTATTCCATTCGTCAAAAACATCGGCCATTTCAGCGGAAGAAAGACCCGCAACATTTTTCATTAGATCGTATGTTTCGCAGATAAGCTGCATGTCACCGTATTCAATACCGTTGTGAATCATTTTAACAAAATGTCCCGCCCCGTTTTCGCCCACCCAGTCGCAGCAGGGGATACCGCCGGACCCCTGGTCCGCTTCGACCTTTGCGGAAATCGCCTGCAAAATGGGCTTTACCAGAGGCCATGCAGCGGGAGAACCGCCGGGCATTACCGACGGCCCGATTAAGGCCCCTTCCTCGCCGCCGGAAACTCCCGCGCCGACATACAACAGTCCCTTTGATTCAACATAGGCGGCGCGCCGAATCGTATCCTGATAATGGGAATTGCCGCCGTCAATGATGATGTCGCCTTTTTCAAGAACCGCCAAAAGCCGCTCAATGGTATCATCCACCGCGTCTCCGGCCTTTACCATAATGAAGGCCTTGCGGGGCCGGCTCAAACTTGCCGCCAATTCCGCCATACTGTGGCAGCCGGTGATCTTTTTACCCGCTCCCCTGCCCTGAACAAAATCATCTGTTTTTGAAGCAGTCCGGTTATACACCGCCACGGAAAAACCTTTACTTTCCATATTGAGCGCCAGGTTTTCACCCATCACCGCCAGCCCGATAAGGCCGATGTCGGCAGCCGCGTTTGCCATTGTTATCCTTTCAGTCTATTCCCGCCGCTTTTCTGAAACGTTTTACCGTGGCGGCGGCGATGGGGCGGGCTTTTGCGGCCCCCTGCTCAAGAATTTTGTCCAGAGCGGGAATATCCGCCATGATAGTATTATAACGTTCCCGTATCGGGGCAAGTTCGCGGTTCGCGACACGGAACAATTCTTCTTTGGCCTCACCCCAGCCCATGCCCCCCGCGCGGTAACGGGCGGCAAGAGCGGCCTGTTCTTCCGCGTTGGTAAAAAGTTTATATAGTGAAAAAATCTGGCTGGAGTCAGGGTCTTTGGATTCCTCAACCGCCTGGGAATTGGTGACAACCTGCATGATTGTTTTACGCAGGGTTTTTTCCGGGGCAAAGAGGGGAATCACATTGCCGTAACTTTTACTCATTTTTCTGCCGTCAAGCCCCGTCACCACGGCGGAATCTTCCTGCACCCCCGCGCGGGGAATCTTCAGCACGGACTTGCCGTAGTTGGCGTTCACCACCTGGGCAATGTCCTGGGCCATCTCAATATGCTGCACCTGATCTTTGCCGACCGGAACCACGTCGGAATCAAACAGAATAATATCCGCCGCCATCAGCACCGGATAGGTAAACAGTCCCATGTTAATACCCGCGTCGGGATCATTATTTTTTTCGTTATTGTCCTGCACCGCCGCCTTGTAGGCATGGGCGCGGTTCATTAAACCTTTGGAAGTAAACGCCATGAGCATGGTGGTAAGTTCAAACACTTCGGGGATGGAGCTCTGGCGGTAAAAAATTACCTGTTCAGGATCAAGCCCCGCGGCAAGCCAGCCGGCCGCCACCTGCCTGATCGTGGAGTTTAATTCCGCCGGGTTCTTCATGGTATTGAGCGCGTGGTAGTCGGCGATAAAGTAGCGGGCGTCGTATGTTTTGGCAAGTTCCAGCGCGGGCTTTATCGCGCCAAAATAATTGCCGATGTGCAAATCGCCGGTGGGTTTTATGCCGGTAAGGGAAATTTCTTTCATATCGCACTATATCTTTTTGGCGGGCATTTTTCAATTGGTATAACAGACAAAATATAAAACTACAATGGGTCTTGCGGTTGAATTAATCAGTGATTCCCCAACTGTTCAATTTTTTTTACCAGATCAAATCCTTCCCGGATACTGGTATCGGCATGAAAACGCAGACGGGGAATTTTCCGTATATGTAGATTTGTTCCCAGGCAGGACCGGATAAATCCGGCGGCGCTTTGTAAACCTTCGGCGTTGCGCTCTATATTGGCGTTTTCGCGGATATTGGAAACATAGACATCGGCAAAGGAAAGGTCTCGTGAAACATTTACCCGCGTTATTGAAATAAACGGTGAAACTCTGGGGTCTTTTATTTTACTTTCCAGGACAAGGGCGCTGATCATTTCCTGGATAAGCTGCCCCAGCCGCTCGGTTCTGAATTCCGCCATTTTATGTCGCGGCGCTGTTGTTGGGCGTACTGAGTTTGCGGGCAACCTCAATCATTTCGATTACCTCAAACTGATCGCCTACCTGTATATCGTCAAAACCTTCAAGCCCGATGCCGCATTCGTAACCAGCGGCGACTTCGCGGGCGTCGTCCTTGAAGCGCCTGAGCGAGGCAATTTTGCCTGAGTGAATCACTATCTCCGCGCGGATTACATTAACGCTGGCGCTGCGCTTGACTGTACCGGTTTGCACATAACAGCCGGCAATGGTTCCGATTTTGGGCACTTTGAAGGTATCCCGCACCTCTACCGTTGCGATGATTTCTTCTCTGGTATCAGGTTTGAGCATCCCTTCCATTGCCTGTTGAATTTCCTCGACCGCCTTGTAAATGACGTTGTATTTGCGTATGTCAACTTTTTCCTGTTCCGCCAGAACTTTGGCTTTGGGCAGGGGCCGCACATTAAAGCCGATGATAATGGCCTTGGAAGCGATCGCCAGATCAACATCGCCCTCGTTGATGGGCCCGGGCAGAGCCTGTATGACATGAAGGCGGATTTCTTTGGTGGAAAGTTTTTCCAGGCTGCTCTTAAGCGCTTCCGCCGACCCCTGCACGTCGGACTTGATTATCACCTTCAGTTCCTGTATGGTTCCGTCGCTGATCATATCATGAAGGTTATCAACCGTTACTTTTCTGAAGTTCTTCGCGTCCTCAAAACGTTTCAGTTCCTGCCGTTTGGATGAATATTCGCGGGCGACTTTTTCATCCGCCACTACCTGCAAGGGGTCTCCGGCGTTGGGGATTCCCTCAAAACCCAGCACTTCAACCGGCATGGAAGGAGTCGCGTGAGTGAGTTTTTCACCCTTGTCGTTGAAAATGGCCCGCACCTTGCCCGGCCAGATACCCGCCACAAAAGAATCGCCGATGGCAATGGTTCCCTTTTCTACCATTACCGTTGCCACAATACCGCGCCCATGATCGATTCTCGATTCAAGAATCTTTCCTTCGGCGCTCCGCCGGAAATTGGCTTTAAGATCAAGAAGCTCGGCTTCAAGAAGTATGGCTTCGATAAGTTTATCTATACCGGTTTTTTGCAGGGCGGAAAGCTCGACAAACATCGTCTTGCCGCCCCATTCTTCGGGCATAAGGCCGAGGTCAGAAAGCTGGCTTTTAACACGGTCAGGATTTGCCTCAGGCTTGTCAACTTTGTTAACCGCGACAATAATGGGAACCTCGGCTTCCTTGGCGTGGTTGATTGCCTCAATGGTTTGGGGCATAACCCCGTCGTCCGCGGCGACAACCAGCACCACGATGTCGGTTACCTGAGCGCCCCGCGCCCTCATGCGGGTAAACGCTTCGTGACCGGGGGTATCAAGGAAAGTGATGCTGCCGTGGGGGGTATCCACCATGTACGCGCCGATATGCTGGGTAATGCCGCCAAATTCGCCCGCCACTACATCGGAACTGCGAATGGCGTCGAGCAGTTTGGTTTTGCCGTGATCAACATGTCCCATAACGGTGACAACCGGCGGCCGGGGAACCATGTCCGCGCCTTCGTCCGTTCCGGTATCTATAACGGTCTCATCGTAGAGACTGATGATCTTGACATCGGCACCAAATTCACCGGCCAGTATCGTGGCAGTATCGGCGTCTATCTGCTGGTTAATGGTAACCATCATCCCCATCTTCATTAATTTTTGAATAAGGTCTGACGCTTTGAGGTTCATTTTTTTTGCCAGTTCCGACACGGAAATAACTTCCATTATTTCAATGGACTTGGGCACCGGATTGGCAACATAGGTTATTTTCTTTTTTGTCTGGAGGAGTTTTTCCTCCATCTCAAGTTCTTTTTCCTTACGGCTGTAGCTGGGTTTTTTTGCCTTAAAACTGCGTTTCGCCGTTTTACCTTCGGGCAGAGGGCCGGGAAGCGAAGCTCCTTGCCCGCCGCCGCGTCCCATACCCGGACGAGACGCAAAGCCCGGCCTTCCGGCTCCGCCTGTCCGCGGGCCTCCGTGCGAGGAGGCAGTATGTCCGGCGGCATGACCGGAACCAAAACCGCCGGAACGACCGCTGTCATGACTGGCGGGGTAGCCGCCGGCGCCGAAACGCCCGCCGCCCTGCCGGGAAGCGCCTGAAAAATTAGACTGGCCTTGTTTGCTTCCTGTCTTACCTGCCGCGCCGGCATAACCGCCGGAACCGGATTTATTTTGAGGAGGACCGCCCGACACGGCAGCGTCATTATGAGATTTCCTGCCTGTCGGCCTTCCCCCTACTCTCCCTGCTACTACAGCAGGCCGCTGGGCAAAAGAAAATGATCCCGGTGAATTTCCGGAGGGCGGTATACCTGATGTTTCTCCGGCGAATGTATCTTTTATTTCCGCTCTTGACGCGCCATCCTGGCTTTCTTCCCCATGAGGCCCGGCGGAGTCAGCTTTCGAATCCTGATGGCTTGAGCGGACAAGTTTGGGCAGTTTTTTTATCATTGACAAAGCGGTACTGCCGGGAGTTCCGGTAGACTTTTTCTTGATGAGCACAATCTTGTGACGTTCCCCGGGTTTGGCAGAGTTCGCCCCTGGCGTCACCGAAGGCGTCCCTGGCGGCGCTTTTTCACTGCCGTGATCTTGAGCATGCTTGATCAATTCGGCTTTTGGTTTCTGAGTACCGTCTGTTTCCTCTGCCATTTATTCCTCTTCTTCTCTCTCATAACTCAATTCCAGCTCCGCGCCGCAGTTGGGACAATTAATGGTGCCGCCGGAATACTCCGCAACATCAAGGGCAAACTTTGTATGACATTCAGGACATTCAACTTCTTCTCCGGTCTCTTCATCACTTTCAGCGGGACTGTCTTCCTCAGATTCTTCTTCGTCAAAATCCGCTTCTTCCCCGGCTTCAACTATTTCAATCGACTCATCAATCAAAGCCCGCAGTACCTCAATCTGTTCAAGAGAAATATTTTGCATTGCGTCTAACTGCTCCTGGCTGAGTTCGAGGAAATCTTCAATATAGTCAATGTCGTTATCAAGCAGCGCCTGCGCGACGGCGGCATCCACACCGGGTAGTTCCGAAATACGGGAAAGTTCTTCCGTATCGGCGTCGCCAAAAAGATCGGCGACCGCGCGCCGGGATTCGGCGGCAATGTCCATTTCGGCAAACTGGGCGTCGGTTTTCACATCGATCATCCAGTCCGTCAGCTTGTTTGCCAGACGCACATTCAGACCCTGTTTGCCTATTGCCAGCGATAAAAGAGAATCGCTTACCACCGCCAGCGCTTTTTTTGATTTTTCGCTGAGAATAATTACGTCTTTGACCTCCGCCGGAGAAAGGGCGTTTTTGATGAAACGCCGCGGATCGGGATCGTATTTAAGTATGTCTATCTTTTCCCCTTCAAGTTCTTTTATCACCGCCTGTATCCGCACCCCCTTGAGGCCCACGCAGGCACCGACCGGATCAACATCATCGCGGTTGGAATAGACGGCCAGTTTGGTCCGGTAGCCCGCTTCTCTGACGATTTTATGTATCTCGACAGTTTTGTCGTATACTTCAGGAACTTCAAGTTCAAAAATAGCCCGAACAAAATCGGGGTCGGTGCGGGACAAGACTACCTGAAGCCCGGATGAGGATTTGTTTACCTCTTTGATGAGGGCCTTGATTCGATCATTAACATGATAAGTTTCACGGGAAGACTGGTATTTTTTGGGCAATATGCCCTCAATCTTTCCCAGATCAACATAAATTGTTCCGTTCCGTTCCCGCTGATAATAACCGATGATAATCTCGCCAACCTTGTCCTTGTATTCGGAATAGAGGCTGTCCTTTTGAATATCCCGAATCGACTGATGAGCGGTCTGTTTGGCAAGCTGTATCGACTGACGGTTAAATTCCTTGATGGCGTCTATCACAACAAGTATTTCATCGCCGACTTCCGCATCCGGGTTTAATTCCCGCGCTTCAAAAAGATCAATCTCGTCAACCGGATTGTACACATCATCATGATCGACTACTTTTTTCTGTGACAATATTGAGACCTGCCCGTCATCGTCAAATCTGACAATGGCGTTTTCATCGGTACCGAATCGTTTCCGGTAGGCAGCCAAAAGCATATCTTCGATGGTCTTCAGGATAAGCTCTTCCGAAAGGCCGCGTTCCTGGCTTAGCTGGCGGATTGCCTCCGACATATCAATGCCCAATTTATTCCTCCTGCGAAGGGTCCAGACTGGCTTTGGCAACTATTGCGTAATCCAGCCGGATTGTTCCCTCTTTTCCCTTTATTGTTATACCATACTCGTCAGCCGTTTCCAAAAGACCAGCCGACCAGTCTGATATATCCGTCCTCCACAGACGCACTCCCCTGCCCCGGTAATGGGCAAGTTCCACGCCGTCTTTCACCACACGGTTTATTCCCGGCGTTGACACCTCCACCGAAAATTCGCTTTCGGGAAATGTCTGTTCCAGCCGGGGGAGTATGGCGCGATGCACTCTTGAACAGTCATCGGTCCCCAAAGACCCCGGTTTATACACTACAGCCCGAATCTGCACCGCCATGGGCGCATTAGGCGGCGATCCTTTGCGGGCCTTCGTCTGAAAAACATGAAGCTCTATAAGAGCCAGCCCCAACCCTCGCACCACCGTCTCAAGCGATTCTCTGAGAGCGGCGGCCGGTCCATCTGCTTGCGCGGAATACCGCATTGCCTTTTCCCTTACCCTATGAAAAAAGGGCCTCTTGCAGCCCTTTTTACCTTGGAAGCTATACTGTCAATACCCATACTAACATGTTATGAAAACAATGTCAATGGGCAGGAACCGCTGATTGCTTGACGCCGGATTATAATCCGCCAGTGATTCCCCAAGGAAAACACGCTGCTCCGGCTAAAGCCGTCGCGCCTCTTTTGGCATACCGGGAGCTTGTTGAGCGCTACGCTATGCCGTATTTTTCATCCGCACGGCTTAACGCCGTGCTATTGTTCAGCGGGAAACGGGAGTCGGACCCGCGACATCGACCTTGGCAAGGTCGCGCTCTACCACTGAGCTATTCCCGCACTCAATATCAATTACCATACCAAAAAAATCAAAATACGTCAAGTGCCTCAAAAGGATCGTCAAAAGGCTTAATCAATCACCGGCAAACAACAGCACGGTTAGCATAGGCGCGTGTTGCGGGGTTGTCAAGACTACTACCGTATATTTCCTATATACCTCTCTACAGTTTCCCAAATTATTATATCCGGTTTGTTTTCCAGAATATAATCTTTATCAGCTTCAGTAAACGATCTCCAATTATATTCCGCAGAAGAAAAAATTGTTGAGGTAAAAGGTTCAAGCGCAATAAAGAATGAATCCCTGAAGATAATTGCTTTAGGTAGTGACGAATCATTATTCTTTATAATTATACCGTTAACTCCATGAAGTCCATTATTTTTTTCATATTGATAATAATTACTCCATCCATTAGCCGGGTACATATTCGGTATCGTTCTTTTTCCATATTCGCTAAATCCAAGCATCGGCACTATCTCACCAAGAGAATCATAGCTTATATCCGTAGTAAAGTCAATTTTTGGAAAAAGAGTCTCCGGAAATAGATATTTCAGGCGATCCAGCAGTGCCTCAAAGACGCAATAAGCTCCAGCCATATTCCAATGGGTGTCCGTCTCAGAATATACCGGTAATTTTTCTGTTTTATTTTTAATAAGAATATCACATGGATAAATAATATTAATCTTGAGATTATCCGGCATAGCGGCCATAATCTGTTCTGTTCTGTTAATTCCTTCCGGCCTTTCAAATGGATAATATTCGGGATAAACACTATGTTTATTCGGCGCTATTAAAAAAATAAATTTTATATCGTTATTATTACACCATTCAATGCGGTCATTGATAATATTAATAAATATTCTGATCTGATCATCATTAAACAGATTTAATTTAAAGAAATCAGCTATATTGTTCCCATCAACCTTGTTTGAATAAAAAAGCCAATTTTCTTTACCAATAATTACATCGCCATTTATATAACTTGAAGCAGAAATAAAAGTTTTTGCCAGTTTAACAAATATATTTCTAAAACCAAAACGATCATTAATATAATTATCCAGGGATTTTGGAACATAATTCATATTAAATACAGAAAAATCAGGGAATGATGCCAATACCCTGTTTTCTTTCTCAGAGATAGCGCTTTTCCTGTCCATAAAGAGAAACGGTAACGAGATAATTAAACAAAAAAATATGATAAATAATAACTTAATCTTTTTCATATATCACCTAAAACCTGAAATAAATAAATGGATTATAAGCATTCGCCGCAAGCGAACACATCGACAACACCAACAAAATAATTAAAACACAATATTTGACCGGTAAATTATATGAAAGTTTTGTTATTTTCAGGTTCTTCCACCAGGGAAACGAAAAAATCAGGGCCGCGCAAAAACAAATAATAAAGTGAATGTCTATTATGCTGCCTAAAAAAAGATTAACGTTTTTACTTCCCTGATTGAGAGTAATTAACTCTTTTAAAAAACACAAACCTGTTTTTATATCCAACCTGAAAAATATCCATAAAATAATAACAAAAACAAGCGTATAAAAATGACCAAAAATATCCTTTAAGCGCTTATTTCTGCCTTCCTCCTTCTTCTTAAATGTTTTTTCAACAAAGAGCAGTATTCCGTGTCCCAACCCCCAAAAGACAAAATTTACCGCCGCCCCATGCCATAATCCTGTTGTTAAAAAAACAATAAACAGATTTATGGTGGTTCGAACTTTTCCCTTCCTGTTTCCACCAAGAGGTATATACAGATAATCTTTGAACCAGCTTGAAAGTGATATATGCCAACGCCGCCAAAATTCAGTTATACTTTTTGACGCATAAGGATAATTAAAATTTTCCAGTATATTGAAACCGAACATTTTCCCCAGACCTATTGCCATATCTGAATACCCTGAAAAATCGTAATAGATTTGAAACGTATAACATAATATTCCCAGAAAAAGATAATAAAACGGCACTACATCAGGCGGTAAATTTAATAGTTGGTCAGCGACCAAAGCCATAGTATTTGCGATGAGAACTTTTTTAGCAAGCCCTATAATAAATCGTTCTATGCCGGTTACGAATAAATCCACAGAAGATTTGCGTTCTTTTATCTGTTCATTTATGTCATGGAAACGTACAATAGGACCGGCAATTAGCTGGGGAAAGAATGATATATACAATCCAAGATTTAAAACGTTTTTCTCAACCAGCGTCTGATTTCTGTATACATCAATTAAATATGAAATTGACTGAAATGTATAAAATGAAATGCCAATTGGCAGGATAATATCGGCAATTGGCAATTGAAGCTGCGAATAATCGATTATTCTGAATATCTTATTTATTACTCTTTCTGAGAAAACAAAATACTTAAAATAAAACAACAGAGAGATATTTACAAATATACCTATTGCCAGAATATATTTTCTGGTAAAACTTGTATATGTTATTTTGCCTAAAAAAATACCTACGCAATAATTTAGTACTATCGAAAACAGCATAATAATAACATATTTTGGTTCTCCCCACGCGTAAAAAAACAAACTGGCTAAAAGAAGCAATATATTTCTTGCTTTACTTTGCGGACAACAATAGTACGCAAGCAGTACAATAGGGAGAAAACACACTATAAATGTTATCGAACTAAAGAGCATTTATGCCTCTCTTTATTTTTTACACAAAATGATATTAATGTCAACTTATCGCCTGTGATTTATCAGCAATTCAAAGTTTCGGAGAAAATTCCGAATTCTTAATGTATATAAAGATACAGGCGGTTTTTATTTTATAATACCTGCGGCGTTATAATTTCACATAGCAGAACGGTAAATATTATGTCAGGTGTGATGCTGCGAAGAAGGTATCAGTCCAAATATCATAAACCGGCGGAACCTGCATGAAATGCAATATCTGCGCATAACCGGATTGTCGATTTTAGCGGTATTCTCTTTGACAAAACAGCGGAATAGAGCATAATAACATCAGGAATTTTCATGTATTTTATGTTGAAAAGAACAGGCGCCGCCCTCATAACTCTTTTTCTGGTGTCGGTGTTGAGTTTCCTGGCGTTTAGCGTCATACGGGGTGATCCGGCAAGCCTGATGCTGGGAACAACCGCCACGGAAGAGCAGCTTGCCGCCTTTCGCGAAGAATTGGGCCTTAACCGCAGTATCCCCGCCCGTTACCTTGAATGGCTGGGCAATTTTTTTTCCGGCAACTGGGGCAATTCCCTGCGTTTCCGCGGCGAGGCGATTTCCGCCCTGATTCTTGAACGCCTGCCCATTAGTTTTTTTTTGGCGCTGCTTTCCCTTTTTTTTATTGTGCTGATCGCCGTGCCGGTTTCACTGTTTTCCGCGCGCCGCGAGAACAGCCTCATTGACCGGATAGTGAATATCGGCACTGCCGCCGGCATCAGCGTTCCTAACTTTTTTTTGGGAGTGCTGTTTATCTGGGTGTTTGGTATAACCCTGCGCCTGTTTACGGCGGGAGCGTATATTGGTTACCGCAGCCTGTGTTTTCCCGCTCTGGCAATAGCCGTGCCCAATGCGGCAATTTTGACGAAATTTCTGCGCTCATGGCTTTTTAAGGAACAACGCAGTGATTATGTACGAACCGCCCGCAGCAAAGGGGCAAGCCCTTTCCTTGCCCTGCGCCGCCACGCGCTACGTAACGCCCTTATCCCCTCAATTACCGTACTGGGAATGATTGTCGCCGAGGTATTTTCCGGCAGTATTGTCATTGAACAGGTTTTTGCCATTCCGGGAATTGGACGGCTGCTTATCGCCGCGATTAAATCGCGGGACTATCCCCTGATACAAACGCTGGTGGTGTATATCGCCTTTATCGTGATCATCGCCAATACGCTGGTGGATATTGCCATTCAGATTATTGATCCCCGCATACGGCTCGAAAAGGAAGCGCAGGAATGAACGGCGAATTGAAGGCGGGACTATTGTTAACACTATTAATAGTGTTAATGGTATTCGCCGGTTTTTTTCTGCATGATTACAACGCTATGGATCCCGGCATTCGTTTTGCGCCGCCCGGACAGGCGCATCTTCTGGGAACAGACAACTTTGGCAGGGATGTTTTATTGCGCATAATAGCCGGCAGCAGGTATACCATTGTCCTTGCGCTGTGTACGGTAGCAGGTTCTGCGGCGCTGGGGAGTATTCTGGGGCTGTTTGCCGGTTATTCAGGCGGAATCCGCGATGAAATTATCATGCGCCTGATGGACGCGGTCAGTTCTTTTCCGGGGATACTGTTTGCCCTGGTCATGGTCGCCCTTATGGATAACAGCCAATTTACCCTTTTTATCGCGCTGATGATTCTGTTTGTTCCCAGTTTTACCCGCATTATGCGCAGCGGCGCGTTACAGTACAAGAACGCCGATTTTATTACCGCGGAACGGCTGTTGGGGGCAAGTCACGCGCGCATTGTCTTTACGCACATCTTGCCGAACCTGTCGCCTTCCCTGCTTTCAGCTTGCGCGCTGGGACTTTCCAACGCGATTCTCGTCGAAGCCGCCATGAGTTATCTGGGTTTGGGCATACAGCCGCCCTTGCCAAGCTGGGGCAGAATGCTTTCTGAATCGCAGAATTTCCTGTTTAATGCCCCATGGTGCGCCCTTGCGCCGGGCGTCTTTATCATGCTGACGGTGATTGCTTTTCATTGTCTGAGCGACGGTCTTCGCCGCCGGTTTGGAGAGTAGCCATGGCCCTGCTGGAAGTTCAAAACCTGAATGTCAATATCAAACATAAACATACATATTTTTCGATATTGAATGGTATTAATTTTTCGATTAACGACGGGGAAATTGTCGGGCTTGCCGGCGAATCCGGCTGCGGTAAAACCCTTACCACCCTTTCCATTACGCGCCTCCTCCCTCCGGCGGCACGCATTACCGGCGGCAGTATACTGTACCGCGCCGCTTCCGGTGAATCTGTCAATTTGTGTTCCCTTGACGAAGAATCTTTGCGATCAATCAGGGGGAAAGAAATCGCCATGATTTTTCAGGAACCGCGGCAGTCGCTTAATCCGCTGATGCACATTGGTGTACAAATTGCCGAGACTTTGGAATTACACGGAACAGAAAAACACGCCGCGCAAAAAGCGGCTTTGGATCTGCTGCGCCAGCTTAAATTTCCGGAGCCGGAAAAAATTCTCCTCGCGTGGCCCCACCAGCTTTCCGGCGGCATGTGCCAGCGGGTTATGATCGCCATTGCCGCAATCTGCCGCCCCCGTCTGCTTATCGCCGATGAGCCGCTTACTTCCCTTGATACGGCAAACCAAACTCACATTTTATCCCTGCTCAAACAGATAAACCGTGAATTCGGCACGGCGATACTGTTTATTTCCCACGACATTCCCGTGGCGCGGCATTTTTGCAGCCGCTTTTTGGTGATGAGCGCCGGCAAAATAATTGAAAACACCGACGGACTTGTGGAGGCGATTCCTCCCGGAGAGAACCGGAACCTTGCCAATATTCCCAAAACAGACGCTCCCGCGCTCATTACGATTCGCAACCTTTCCAATGCCTACGTTAGCCGTAATTTTGGACTGTTCGGTAAAAAGAAAATTAAGCCCGTTCTGCGTAATGTCAACATGGAGATCGCCGCCGGGGAAATTTTCGGCATTACCGGCGAATCGGGCTGCGGCAAAACCACCCTTGCCCGCTGTATATTGGGGCTTATTGATTATGAGGGTGAAATTGTAATTGGCGGTCAAGACTGCCGGCAGCAAAGAAACGCCGGGCGTGACAGCCAGGGCTGCCAAATACAAATGGTTTTTCAGGACCCGGGCGCTTCACTGAACCCGGTAAAAAAAATCGGCTGGCTGCTGGAAGAGCCGCTGATTATCCATCACCTGGGCGCGGCGGCGGAACGTTCCCGCAAAGTTGATGAAATGCTTGAGCGCGTCGGGCTTGATCCTTCATATAGAACACGGCGGGTACACGAACTTTCCGGCGGCCAGAAACAGCGCGCCTGCATCGCCCGCGCCCTGATGCTGGATTCAAAAATCCTCATTGCCGACGAAGCCATCAGCTCTCTGGATATTTCTGTCGGGGTACAAATACTCAACCTTTTCCGTGAACTGCGCGAGAGCCTGGGACTGACCATTATTTTTATTTCGCATAACATCAGCGCGGTGGAATACCTGTGCGATCGCATGGTGGTGATGGAATGAGGGTTTCGTCTAAAATAGATAATTTGTGGGAATGATAAATGGAATAGGCATACAATTAAAAACATGATAAACTCGAATTATGCCAAAAGAGGCACAAGCACGGATAAAAATCAATAAACTCCTTGAAGAAGCGGGATGGCGTTTTTTTGATTCTAATGATGGCAAAGCAAATATCGTTCTTGAACCTTCGGTAAAAATTACCAAAACAAAATTGAGCGATTTGGGAGATGATTTTAACAAAACCAAGACTGGTTTTATAGATTTTCTGCTGCTGGATGAACAAGGCTTTCCTTTCATTGTTTTGGAGGCCAAAGCCGAAAACAAAAATCCGTTATTCGGCAAAGAACAGGCTCGGCAATATGCCCAATCCCAACATTGCCGATTTATTATTCTGTCCAATGGAAACAGCCATTATTTCTGGGATTTGGATTGTGGAAATCCCCAGATTATCTATCGTTTCCCTTCACCGGAATTAGCGTCCGATTTGTTATCATTTACCCCCAACCGGGAAGCGCTGGCAAATGAGACGGTTGCCGATGATTATATTGTCCTGACCAAAAAACCGGACTATAAAAACGATCCTTCATGGCTGGATGAAAAGAGTCGTCCTGAGTTTATCAAAACTCATAAATTGCGTTTTCTAAGGCCATACCAAGTCCGGGCAATTACCGCGATTCAAAAAGCGGTAAAAGATGGGCGGGATCGCTTTTTGTTTGAAATGGCAACCGGAACCGGTAAAACCCTCATTGCCGCCGCGATAATCAAATTATTCAAACGGACCGGTAACGCGCGGCGCATTTTATTTCTTGTTGATCGACTGGAACTTGAACGACAGGCGTATGATAATTTTAAAGATTACCTGAAAGGAGATTGTATTACCGTAATATACAAAGAAAACCGCGATGATTGGCGCAAGGCGGATATTGTGGTTTCTACCATTCAGACATTTTTGTCGAATAACCGCTACAAACGTCTTTTTGCGCCTAACGATTTTGATCTCGTTATTTCCGATGAAGCCCACCGCAGTATCAGCGGGAACAGCCGGGCGGTTTTTGAGTATTTTATCGGATACAAATTGGGATTAACCGCCACACCCAAAGATTATCTTAAATCTTTTGATACTACCAGCTTAAATGTTAAAGACCCAAGAGAACTTGAACGAAGAACCTTGCTTGATACCTACAAAACATTTGGCTGTGAAACAGGAGAGCCGACATTCCGTTATTCGCTTTTGGACGGAGTACGGGACGGTTATCTTGTAAACCCGGTTGTAGCCGACGCAAGAACCGAGATAACTGCGCAGTTGCTTTCTGATAATGGCTATGCGGTAATTGTTCAAGACGAAGAAGGCAATGAAGCGGAACAAGTTTTTGTTTCCAAAGAGTTTGAGAAAAAGTTTTTTTCAGACAACACCAACCGCGCTTTTTGTAAAGTTTTTCTTGATAACGCCCTGCGTGATCCAATTACCGGCGAGATAGGCAAGACCATTATTTTTTGTGTTAAACAGGATCACGCCGCAAAAATTGCCGAAATTCTCAATCAATATGCCGACGCAATGTTTCCCGGTAAGTACCGGTCTGATTTTGCAATGCAGGTTACTTCTTCCATAAACAGCGCTCAAGAGTTTACGGTTCAATTCAGCAGTAACAAACTTTCAGGTTACGCCAATTTTGATCCAAGCTACCGTACAAGCAAAACCCGCGTTTGCGTTACGGTGGGAATGATGACCACAGGTTATGATTGTACCGACCTCCTCAATATCTGTCTTATGCGTCCTATATTTTCTCCCAGTGATTTTATCCAAATAAAAGGCAGAGGAACGAGGAAACATAATTTTGTCGATGAGCTGATCGACCCGGCGACAAAGGCAAAACTTGGAGACCAGCCAAAGATCAAATTTAAAATATTTGATTTTTTTGCCAACTGTGAATATTTTGAAGAAAAATATAATTATGATGAGGTATTAAGCCTTCCAAAAGCAAACGATAAAGATACTTCCGAAGTTTATGACAAGCCATTAGGTTCGCATTACTATGATTTTTACAACTCAAGCCGTAAAGACAATATTAGCTCTTTCAGCCAAACCGAGATCGGCCCAAACGGGATGAAAATCGACCGGATGTATTTCGACCGTTTTGAACAAACCATACTAAATGATCCCCGAATAGAAGAACTTAAAGAACAAGCTCAGGCTGGACTATGGGATACTCTGCTTGATTTTGTTATTAAAAATATTCTTGATAAGCCCGAAGATTATTTCAATGTGGAAAAATTAAGAACCGCTTTGAACGCCGACCGCCGAATTCAACTCAAGGAAATGCTGGAAAAAGTTCTTGGTTTAATCCCTCGTTTCAAGACCAAGGAAGAATTGCTGGAAGAAGAATTTGATAAATTCGACAGCCGTTATATGCCCGGTGAAAATTATTTTGAGGGCGCTAAAGCTATTTTTAAGGCATATATTGAAGACGTGGAATTCCGTAATATTATTGACCAGAAAAACTTTGCACAATTATATGTTACCCCCTGGATTGCTTCATATCACCAATTAAACCCCCAACTTCGTAAATTGATTCCGGAATATATCAAGGACTATGTACCTTTGAATAATTTTGTTGAGTAAGGAAATGTGATGCTTGAAAGTGAAACCAAACGGAGAATAGATACCGCCCGCGATATACTGGTAGGCAAAGTGCCTGATCCCAAAAGCCAGGTGGAGCAAATTACCATTGCCCTTATTTATAAATTCATGGACGACATGGACAGAGAGTCAAAAGAGATGGGCGGTAAAGCCAGTTTCTTTACCGGCGAATTTAAACGTTACCGCTGGTCGAATATTTTTGATCCACGTCTGGGCGGACATGAAATGTTAAGCCTTTATGCCGAAGCCATTGTAAAACTTAATCAAAACCCCGGTATTCCGCCGTTGTTCAGGGATATTTTTAAAAACGCCTACCTTCCTTACCGCGACCCGGAAACCTTAAAACTTTTTTTGGCAACCATCAACGAGTTTGTGTATGATCATTCAGAGAATCTTGGCGACGCGTTTGAATACCTTCTTTCGGTATTGGGCAGTCAGGGAGACGCGGGTCAGTTCCGTACGCCCCGCCACATCATTGACTTTATGGTCGAAGTTACTGATCCGCAAAAAAACGAAATTATCCTTGATCCCGCCTGTGGTACGGCCGGTTTTTTAATTTCATCTTACAAGCACATTATGAAGGCAAATACAAAAAAAGCGCTGGGCGATCTCCTTACTACAAGCGAACGAAAAAAATTGATGGACAATTTTCGAGGTTACGATATTTCCCCGGACATGGTACGCCTTTCGCTGGTAAATCTTTATCTTCACGGTTTTAGCCAACCTAAAATATTTGAATACGATACATTAACCAGTGATGAACGCTGGAACGAATACGCCGATGTGATTCTTGCTAATCCGCCGTTCATGTCCCCCAAAGGCGGTATTAAACCCCACAAAAGATTTTCCGTTCAGAGCAGTCGCAGCGAAGTCCTTTTTGTCGACTATATTGCCGAACACCTTACCACATCGGGCCGTGCCGCCGTAATTGTCCCCGAAGGGATCATCTTTCAGGGTGGAACGGCGTACAAACAACTCCGAAAAACGCTTGTGGATAAATACCTCTATACCGTGGTTTCCCTGCCCGCCGGCGTGTTCAACCCCTATGCGGGAGTAAAAACCTCAATTTTATTTTTAGACCCGGTTCTTGCCAAAAAAAGCGATTCGATTCTGTTTGTTAAAGTTGAGAATGACGGTTTTAGCCTTGGCGCTCAAAGGCGGGCTATAGATAAAAATGATCTGCCGGGGGCGGTGGAGATTATAAAAGAATTTCGTAAAAGTCTCACACAAAGAACACGGAGGAATAAAGAACACGAAGGGAATAATTATTTAATTGCTTCCAAAGAGAAGATTGCTGAAAATGGTGAGTATAACTTGAGTGGGGAGAGGTATAAGGAGAATGAAGAAAGGATAGGAAATTATTCATGGTATAAAATCAATGATTTAATTAACACAATAACGCCACCTTATAAAATCCCGAATACTTCCTTTAGCTTTCGCGGCCAATACCCAATTATTGACCAGTCTAAAGAAGACATTGCGGGTTGGACTGATGACGAAAATGCTGTAATTCGACCGGATAAGCCTTTGGTTATCTTCGGAGATCATACATGTATAGTTAAGTTAGTTGATTATCCATTCGCACAAGGCGCAGATGGAATTAAAATTTTTCAAACAATAGATATTCTTGACCCCAAATTCTTATTTAATATTCTTAAAGTAAAACCATTGAAAAATTCTGGCTATCAGCGTCACTTTTCCTTATTAAAAGAATATAAAATTCCCATTCCACCTATTGAAATTCAACGAAAGATTGTTGCTGAAATCGAAGGATACCAAAAAATCATTGACGGGGCGAGGCAGGTGGTGGATAGTTGGAAACCGCATATTGATATTAATCCTGATTGGCCGTTGGTGAAATTGGGTGATATGTGTGATTTTATGACAGGAGGAACACCTTCTTCTTCTATAAAAGAGTACTATGAAAATGGAGTTATTCCATGGATTGTTTCGGGCGATATTCATAAAGGTGAAATTGTTAATTGTAAGGGTAGAATATCTAAAAAAGGAATGAATAATTCTAATGCAAAATTTTTACCAGTAAATTCTGTATTAATTGCTCTTAATGGACAGGGGAAAACAAGAGGGACTGTTGCGTTACTTAGGATGGATAATGCAACATGTAATCAATCAATAGTATCTATGAAACCCAAAGTAAATATATTAGTATCCGAGTATCTATATTACTTGTTAAAGGCTATGTATCAGCAAATAAGGAATTTAACTGGAGATAATCAAAGAAGCGGATTAAACATTCCGATATTGAAAAGTATAAAAATTCCTCTACCACCTATTGAAGTTCAGCAGAAAATTGTTGCGGAAATCGAAGCAGAACAAAAGGCCGTTGACGGCTGTCGGGAACTTATTGCTTTATACGAGGAAAAAATCAAGACTGTGATTGAGCGTGTCTGGGGGAAGGATTCCGATGAGGCATAAATTGCTAAAAAACCACTTGACAATATCTTTACGTTTGTGTAGTATATTATTGTAACATAAGTTGTCGTGGAAGTTGTCTGAGTGAAAGGAAAAAAAAGGAGAGGAAGATGTGCTTCCAACTTGATGAAATAGCAATCGTTATAGCATATTTTAGAATAAAGGGAGGGGGTGTATCCCAACAAAGATATGACAGAAGAAAAAGATTATCCGCATTTTATTCAAAATAAACCATGTGGAATAGATAAGTTTGATGGACAATCACACAAAAGATTAACTGATGCCATCGCAAAACATATTATTTCGACAGATAATGATGGTAATTCATCTTCTCTTTCTAGAATTATTGGATTAGAAGGTGGTTGGGGCGTTGGTAAATCTAATGTAATCAAACAATTGAAAGAATTATTAAAAGAAGACTATTATCTTTTTGAATATGATGCTTGGGGACATCAAGAAGATCTTCAACGGCGCTCTTTTTTAGAATTGATTACTGATAAATTGATTAATGAAGCTGATATTCTTGAAAAAGAAGAATGGGAAAAAAAATTAAATGATTTATTAGCAAAAAAAGTAGTAAGGCTAAACAAAACATTCCCAAAGTTTAATCCAGGAGCATTATTGACGGTTTTATTTTTGTCTTTGACGCCAATTACTGTTTTTATATCTGAACGATTAGAAGCATCAAACGATGTGAGTTGTATATGGTACTTGATTCTAATAGCCTTTTCTCCAATTATAATTGGTATTCTTTTATGGCTTTTATTTATGATAAAAAATAAAGATATGAGACATATAAGTTATTTGCTTCAAATATCAAAAGATGAAAATGTTGAAACAAAAAATTATGAAACAATCAATGAAGATGAACCAACAGTAGTAAAATTCAAAAAATGGATGCAAGATATTTCTGATCATATTAGGAAAAACAAAAAACGTAAGTTTATAGTTGTTTTTGATAATATGGACAGATTACCAGCAGTAAAAGTTAGAGAGTTGTGGTCATCTATTCATACATTTTTTTCAGAAGATGGATTTGAAAATATTTGGGCGATAATACCATTTGATGAAGAACACATGTCCTGTGCATTTGGAGAAGATGGTAAAGATATTCAATTAACCAAGTACTTTATTAGTAAAACTTTTCCAATTGTGTATAGAGTTACACCTCCTGTGATTACAGATTTCAAGAAAATATTTGCTATATTATACGAAGAAGCATTTTCTAAAACAGAATCTGATAACCAAGAAATAATAAGTCGTATATTTAGACATGAAAATCCAACAGCAACAGTTCGTGATATAATAATTTTTATTAATCAATTAGTTGCTCTAAAATCAATTTGGCATGAAGAAATAGACATATTTTATATAAGCATTTTTATACTTAGAAAAGATGATTTGTTGAAAGATGTTGTTAATAAAATACTATCAGGTAAATATTTAGGGGATAATATTTCTAAAATAGTACAAAATGATGAAATTTTACAAAAAAATATTTCCGCCTTGACTTATGGTATATTACCTAATGATGCAGAACAAATACCAATTTCGAAATATATTGAACGCTGTTTGGGATCAGAGGTTGGATATGATATAAACAAATATTCGAATCATAAACACTTCCTGTCTGTTTTGAAAGATAAAATAATAGATACTGATATATCACCAGATACATTAATCAAAGGGTTGTCAGCGTTAGATAATAAATTCGAAGAAGAAAACAAAGAAACGATTGTTACCCTGTGGAATGACATTGCCCAGAAAAAAATTCAAATACCACTTGTAAAATTGGAATTCGATGATACTTTTAAGATATTACTTATCCATATTGATAATAAATATCAACAAGATATAGTCCGTTTTTTATGCTATAAATTTCAAACCTACAAAGAATTTCAAGGAAAATTATATTATCACGCAATTAATAATTTAAGAGCATTTTTGAAAGAAATTGATGCCAAAAATGATATAAATAATTTTATCGTCGATATAGAAAAATCCCCGGAAATATTTATTGATTATGTTACTGTTGCAAGAGAAAATTATACTGCCTATAAACTTAAAACAAATCAAGAAAAACTAGACGAATATTTTACAAATCTAGTACCTGATAAATTAATAAATATTGATGTTCTGAATTATTTAATTAAAGACAACTTATACACCTTTGAAAAAACATTACAAAAAATAGAAGACACAATAAAAAACGATACGCAATTACAAATACTTAATGCTAATAATTTTAAAATGGTACTGGATACTTATAAAATTCTGTCCAACGAAAAACCATTACCGATACAATTAAATTCTATCCAGCGCAACAGTATCTGGAATTCTCTTGCCTCTAAAACGAATACAAATGAATTCTATGAAATTTTATTAATCCAACTGACACATGGTATCAATTATGGAGTAACATTGGATGATAAACAATTAAAAATAGTTGCAAATGACATAGATTATTATGCTAAATATGGTGATTTGCTTATAGATAATCTTTCTTGGAATATTCCTGTTCTTAATCAAGTTTTGAAATATATGACTGAAAAAAAATTAGGGTGCGTTATGTCAATAGAAAATGTTCTACCAAAATTTTTTGATATTAAGTCAAAAATTAATGTGACAGAAGCTGTATTACTTGAGCAATTAGATAGTTGGAATAAATTTCTAACATCAATAAAAAAAGAAAATATTCAAGCTATAATACCTAATGCTTTGTTTTTCAAATTTTCAACAGCAACAAAAAACACATTAACAGATTATCTGAATAAAACTATTATCGAAGCCTTGTCAGATATTTCTCTTGATTTACTCTATCAACAGCGAACTAATTTAAATAATTATTGGTATGTAGTTATTACAAATTTAATAGAGACTGTATTCTTACAACATTTACCAGATAATTTGACTGAATTGGGGAAAAAGCTACTTAATGATATTGCTTCTGGAAATCAATCTGTCCCTAATTCGACAGATCTATTCGAAAAAATAATTACCAAATTAAATAGAAAAGAAACTGGTGCACTTATTAAAGATATTAGAGATGCATTCTGTAATAGTAAATACATAATAAATCCACAATTGTTTATTTATTTTGAAATATGGTTTGAACAACAAGGCGATTTAATGTCAAGAAGTCCTGATGTGGTCCATAAAATAATAGAGCCAGTGATAGATAATACTGATTGCTTAAATATTATAATATCAAAAACTGACTATTATACAGGAATTATAAATAATGCAGGTGATGACGCTACTGGTATAATAAAAAAAATAAATGAAATAATCAAAACAAATGAAGATAATAAATTGATAGAATTTGCAAAAAAAATAAAACAGGAATAATGGTAATTATGTTATATACTTTTTATTGTAGAATAATCATTGAATATGAAGGGATGATCATCCATGCCACCAAAAACCCTACAAATCCGTAACAGCACCGCCGAATTTCTCGTTTTCACCAAACAAGCGGGAAAAAACGGTATAGAAGTCCGCGTGCAGGACGGAACGATCTGGCTCAGCCAAAAACTCATAGCCGCCCTATTTGACTGCTCCACTGATAACATTTCTTTGCATCTCAAAAATATATTCGCCGAAGGGGAAATGGACGAATCTTCAGTTACCGAGGATTTCTCGGTAACTGCCGCCGATGGCAAAAATTACCGTACCAAACATTACAACCTCGACGCCATAATCGCCGTAGGTTACCGGATTAACACCAGGCGGGCAACCGCTTTCCGGCAGTGGGCTACAACAGTTCTCAGGGATTACGCGTTGCGGGGGTATGTCATAGACAAGAAACGCATGGAGAACGGCGCTTTTCTTGATGAAGATTATTTTGAACATCTGCTTGCGGAAATTCGGGAAATCCGCCTCAGTGAGCGCCGATTTTATCAAAAGATAACTGACATTTACGCCACCGCGATGGACTACAACAAAAACGCCCCCATAACAAAAGAGTTTTTTGCCAAAGTTCAAAATAAATTGCACTATGCCATTCACGGGCATACCGCCGCCGAGGTGATTTATGAACGCGCCGATTCCGGTAAAGAACACATGGGATTGACGACATGGGAAAACAGCCCTCAGGGAAAAATTGTAAAAACAGATGTTGCCGTCGCGAAAAATTATCTGACCGGGGAAGAGTTAGAATCTTTGGGGCGCATTGTCAACGCGTATCTTGATTTGGCGGAGGATCGGGCAAAAAAGCATATTCCCATGACCATGGAAGATTGGAGCAAACGCCTCGACCGCTTTCTCGAAGCCGATGACAGATTGATACTTCAAGATTCAGGAAAGATAAGCACCCAGCTTGCAAAAGAATTCGCCGAAAGCGAATTTGAAAAATACCGTATTATTCAAGATCGCCTGTTTGAATCCGATTTTGACAAGGAAATCAAAAAAATCAAAGGAAAAAAGCGGAAGGGATAAGCATCCAATTCGTGAGACACTGTTTCCCATCCCCAAAAAATCCTGTATACTATAACAAAGGCAGTATTCTACTATGGACAAAAAAACCGAATTATCATCTTCTCCTTCCGTTTATTTTAACCGTGATCTGTCCTGGGTTGATTTTAACGAACGGGTGCTGGAAGAAGGGCTGCGTAAGGATTTACCCCTGTTTGAGCGTTTTCGCTTTTTGTCAATTGTTTCATCCAATTTTGACGAATTTTTCATGGTAAGAGTAGCGACAATAAAACGGGCGCAGAGGGCCGGGATTTTGGGTGATCCTTCCGGTATTGGCCCGGCGGAACAGTTGAAAAAAATTTCCGAAAAAGTTCATTCAATAAACCGCCGCCTGTCCGCCTGCTTTATGGGCGAAATATTTCCCGGCCTTGCCGCCGAGGGCCTTGAATTGGTCCGCCCCGACGCTTATACCGTCCCCCAAATGGACCACCTGGAATCCTTTTTTCTCGGTCAAATTTATCCGGTTTTAACGCCCCTGCGTATCGAAGAAGACAAACCCCTGCCCCTTTTTGAAAACCATTGCATAAACGCCGCTTTTCTGCTTGCCGTCGAGGAAACAGCCCCCAGCGGGGAAGACGCGGCTGAGCATATCGTTACCGTACAGCTTCCCCTCTCCCTTGACCGGATTATCTGGATGCCGCCGGAAGAAAATAAACTGCGCTGGGCGCTGTTAGACGACATGATACTTATATGGGGAAGCTATCTTTTTCCCGGTTACCATGTCCGGGAAAGTATGCTGTTTCAGGTAAATCGCGACGCGGATTTTTCCGTTGATGAACGGCGGGACGAAGATTTTATTGAGGCAATGGAAGAAGTTATCGAAGGCAGGGAAAAATCCGAAGTGGTGCGACTGGTCTATTCCCCCGGCAGTAACAGGCTGCGGGATGAACTGGCAAAAAGATTTTCTCTGGAAAACAATGATCTGTATGAGTTTGAGGGGCCCTTCAATGCCGGCGGCCTCATGGAATTGTCCAGCGTCGCGGGTTTTGAAAAATTTCAGGAGAAACCCTGGAAAATATATCCCGCGCCCGGCTTTACCGAAGATGTTTCAATATGGGACTGTCTCAGCCAGGGCGACGTTATGCTTCATTTTCCCTACCAGTCTTTTGATCCGGTGGTCCGGTTTTTTCAGGAGGCTGCTGTTGATCCGCAGGTTATTTCAATCAAGACCGCCCTGTACCGCACCGGCGGCAACGCGCAAAACCCCCAGGCGATTTCGCCCATAGTGCGGGCGCTGGAACAGGCCGCCCTGAACGGCAAACATGTGACCGCTCTGGTTGAACTCAAGGCCCGTTTTGATGAGGGGCGTAATATTTCCTGGGCGAACCGTCTGGAAAAAGCCGGAGTGATTGTGGTATACGGACTTTCACAACTTAAAGTACACGCCAAAATTACCATGATACTGCGCCGTGAAAACGAGCGGATCAGGCGTTATGTGCATCTTTCCACCGGCAACTACAACGACAAAACGGCGAAGGCGTATGAAGACCTTTGTCTGTTTACCTGCCGCGAAGACGTTGCCTACGACGCAAGCCTGCTGTTCAATATGATTACCGGTTATTCGCTGAGGCAGACCATGCAGCGGCTGGTGACCGCCCCGTACAGTCTCAAGCCCCGGCTGCTGGAACTGATTGAACGCGAGACAAAACGTTCCGATCAGAAGTACCCCTGCAAGATTATGATAAAGTGTAATTCTATTACCGATACCGATATGATAAACGCCCTGTACAACGCTTCCCGCGCGGGGGTAAAAATTTTTATGTGCGTCAGGGGAATATGCGCCTTGGTTCCCGGCGTTCCGGGGCTTTCCGAAAATATTCGGGTGATCAGCGTTATCGACCGTTACCTTGAACATTCAAGAATGTATTATTTTGCCAATGGCGGGGCGGAAGAATTGTATCTTGCCAGCGCGGATTTGATGTCGCGTAACCTTGAACGCCGCGTTGAAATTATGTTCCCCATTCAGGATGAAAAAATACGAACGGAACTTTTTGAGGTGCTCAACGCGTATTTCCATGACAACTGTCAGGCGAGAGTTTTGGATTCCGGCGGCGTATGGAAGCGGCTTAGTCCCGCTTCCGATGAAGCGCCGTTCCGCGTTCAAAAAGATATGCTTTCCCGCGCCGCCAGGGATTCGGATATTCCCGGCCCGGTAAAACAGGAATTTATCGTCCGTCGCAGCGCGGCTCAGTAACCATGAAACGAATAATTTTACAACAGGGCGAAGAAGACCGCATTCGGCTGGGCCACCCCTGGGTATACGACAACGAAGTTGACCGCATATACGAGGGCAAAACCGCCGCCGCGGAACTGGTTCCCGGCGACTGCGCCGATGTTGAAAGCAGCCGCAAAGAATACCTGGGCAGGGCAATAGTCAACCCCCATTCCAAAATTATCGCGCGAATCTACAGCCCCTCCAAAGAAGGAATCGACAAGGGTTTTTTTAAGCGCCGCATCCGCGAGGCGATACTCAGGCGCGCTTCATTCCGCGGCCTTTCCCGCGAATCGGCCCGGCTGGTTTTTGCCGAGGCTGATTTTCTCCCCGGCCTTATCATCGACCGTTTTGTGGGCTGGCCGTTAGCTGATATTGAAACCGCCGTCATTGAACGCCCCCTTTCCTTTGCGTCTGCCGAAGCGGCGCTTGGTCCGCCTCATTCATGGCTTACCGTGCAGCTGCTCTCGTGGGGAATGGACTGCCGCCGTGAGATGATCATAGAAGCGCTGGATGAGGTAATGGCTGCGTGTTACGATTCCCCTGACGGCATTATTGAAAAATCCGGCGCTCATGTCCGCACGTTGGAAGGCCTTCCCCTGCGGGAAGGTTTGATTAAGGGAACTTTCCCTTCAGGCGGCATAGTGATTTTTGAAAATAACCTGCCCTTTATCGTGGATTTGCCGGAAGGCCAAAAAACCGGATTTTTTCTGGATCAGCGGGACAACCGTTTGTTGGCGGGCAGATACGCCGCCATGCTCCGCAGGGAAACCGCCGATGAAACAGAATTGCGTATACTCGACGCTTGTTCCTACACCGGCGCTTTTGGCATTCACGCGCTGCGCGCGGCGGAAAAAGCAAGAGTTACCATGCTGGACACTTCGGCGGCGGCGCTGGAAGGGGCGCGCAAAAACGCCGCGCTTAACGGCGTTGCCGACCACATCACCACTATTGAGGCTGATGTTTTTGATTCTCTGCGCGGCCTTGAACGGCGCAAAGAAAAATTTGACATGGTGATTCTTGACCCGCCGGCGTTCGCCAAATCCCGCACTGCCCTGAGCGAAGCGCTGCGCGGTTACAAGGAAATCAACCTGCGGGCAATAAATCTCGTCCGGCGCGGCGGTATTCTGATTACCTGTTCATGCAGTCAGGCACTGGATGAATCCCGCTTCCGTCGCATGATTACCGAAGCCTCCGCTGACGCTGAACGCCGCCTTATCCAGCTTGACTTCCGTTGTCAGGCGCAGGATCATCCCGTACTGGTTGGTTACGATGAGTCTTTGTACCTTAAATGCGGCTTTTACCGGGTGTTATAAACAATGAAGCCGCCGGCCTTTCGGATTTGACGCATATACATAATTAATTATGGTTTGAGGACAAATCATGAAATGTGGAATTTGCAAGGCGGAAATGAAAGAAACAAACGTTACCTATACTGAAGATATTGATCAGGGGGTTATCGTTATCCGCCATGTTCCAGCTCATGTTTGTACAGAATGTGGCAACACATGGTACAACGGAACAGTTGCTTCACAGCTTGAAAAAATGATAGATCAATTTGCGTCCTCAACAGGGGCTGAAGTTCCAGTAATAATTTTTGAGAAATCAGTTGCATAGTATTGAGCGCTACAGGTAGTGTACTCGCACCAAGCGGGTACACTATGGAATTTGGGTGTCAGGAACCAAAGCGTACCTTTGGATTGTAGGAATTAGTTGACAAGGTTAATCTATATGTAATATAGTAAAACTGTAAAATACAGAAGGAATAAAATGGAAAAATATAGAAACAAAGAAAAGAAAAAAGTATTGGGGCTTATCGATTCAGGTTGGTTTAATGGTGATCCTGGAAATGGTTATTTTGGTGGGCGTAAGTACCCTTTTGTATTAAAATGTAGTGATAATAATTTTTATAATACTATTCTGAAAAGTGCAAAAGATTATTTTAATAAAAATAATATTGCATGGTGGAAAGGAAAAGAGCCTACTGGTCATGCTTTATCATCACAGATAGCATGTGTTAATCACTTGTTCCCGCTTCGAAATGACAAAGAAGCTGTTTTATCACTTTTATCTTCTTTTTCTTCTGATTTTATTGATGTATTAACGATTACGACAGATCAATATGCACCTGCATATATTTCATTTGAGCAAGTCAGTGATACTGATCTTTTGAATGAAGGAGAACCGACAAGAGGTTCTAATTGTACATCTATAGATGCTTGTATTCATGCCTTACATGAGAATGGTTCACGATGGCTTATTCCAATAGAATGGAAATATACTGAAACATATGAAATAGAAAATAAAGGCATTGGTCCTTCCGGAGAAATAAGGCACGAAAGATATGATGAATTAATACAAAAATCATCACAATTAAAATACTGTGCCCAAGAATTGGCAATGGGCGGTCCACAAGGTTACGGTGCATATCCAATTGCCGGTACTGGAACATCTCATTATTATTTCGAACCTTTTTATCAACTTATGCGACAGACATTATGGGCAGAACAAATGGTAAAAAATAGAGAATCAGAAACAATTCATGCAGAAAATTATTCGCATATACATATCATACCCTCTAAAAATATTGATATGTTGGAAAAAATATATACAAGCTACAAATGGGATGGTCAATATACATCAGAATACAAAATGAATATGGAAAAAACATGGCGAAGTTTTTTAGTTAACCAAGATAAATACAAAATAATTTCTCCGGAAGTTTTTTTGGCAAATATTGGAAATAAATATGACGATTTAAAACAATATCTGGCAAAAAGATACTGGAATGATTAAATCTTCGGTGACTGTCACCAATCCGAAAGGTTTTGTTTTCATACGCAAAAAGTACAAAACGCCGATTGGGGGGGTAGGCTAAGCTCCCCAAAATCAATATACTAAAAAGATGAATCCAACTAATGATTATTCCGCGCAAAATATCACGGTTTTGAAAGGTTTGGAGGCTGTCCGTAAACGTCCCGGTATGTATATCGGGACGACGGGTATTGACGGCCTGCATCATCTGGTTTTTGAGGTTGTCGATAACTCTGTTGACGAGGCGATGCAGGGTTTTTGTACCGATATTCTGGTGGTTCTGGAGGGGAACGATGTGGTGCGGGTGGAGGATAATGGCCGGGGTATTCCGGTTGACATTCACCCCACCGAGCATGTGAGCGCCCTGGAACTGGTTATGACGAAGCTCCACGCGGGAGGCAAATTCGATAAAAAGTCGTACAAGGTTTCAGGCGGCCTGCACGGGGTGGGTGTTTCGGTGGTGAACGCGCTGGCCGAGTGGTGCGAGGTTTTTGTCCACCTGAACGGCAAGATTCACACCCAGCGCTACAAAATCGGCATTCCTGAAAAACCGGCCCATGAAATTGACGCCGCCGGTCTGCCTTACGCCTACACGCCCGACCGCCGCGGTACAGTGGTTCGCTGGAAAGCCGACGCTTCGGTTTTTGAAACCACGACCCACAATTTTGACGCGCTGAGTAACCGTCTGCGGGAACTGGCCTTTCTCAACAAAGGCCTGAAAATCACAATCCGCGACGAGCGGCTTTCCACTCCTAAAATCCACGAGTTTAAGTTTGAGGGCGGGGTAAAGAGTTTTGTGGAGTACCTGAACGAGAATAAAACGGTGCTGTACAAGGACCCGATTTTTCTTGAAGGTTCCCGTGATGACGGCGAAGGCGGCAGCGTTGAGGTTGAATGCGCCATTCAGTACAATGACGGCTTTAACGAGATAATGTTTTCGTTTGTTAATGATATTAACACTCGTGAAGGCGGTACTCACCTTAATGGTTTCAAAACCGCCCTTACCCGCACCCTGAACGAATTCCTGAAAAAGTCCAAACAGGCCAAAAAGCTGGATGAGAGTCTTTCCGGCGATGATGTGCGTGAGGGTTTGACGGCGGTACTTTCGGTGAAAGTTCCCAATCCCCAGTTTGAGGGTCAGACCAAAGGCAAACTGGGCAATTCCGAAGTGAAGGGTATTGTTGAAGGTTTGGTAAACGAACAACTGGAACTATTTTTTGACAAGCACCCCGAAGTTATTAATAACATTCTGGAAAAATCCGTACTGGCCGCCAAAGCCCGCATCGCCGCGCGCCAGGCGCGGGACGCGACCCGCCGCAAAAACGCGATGGACAGCGCCGGCCTGCCCGGCAAACTTGCCGACTGTTCCGAGAAAGACCCCGCCAAGTGCGAACTATTTATCGTAGAGGGCGACTCCGCCGGCGGCTCCGCGAAAGGCGGACGCGACCGCCGCACTCAGGCGATACTTCCCCTTTGGGGCAAAATGCTCAATGTAGAAAAACAGCGCATTGAAAAAGTTATTACCAACGACAAACTTCAGCCGATTATCGCCAGCATCGGCGCGGGCTGCGGCAACGACTTTGATGTTTCCAAAATCCGCTATCACAAAATTATCATCATGGCCGACGCCGACGTGGACGGTTCCCATATCCGCACTCTGCTGCTCACGTTCTTTTACCGTTACATGACGCCGCTTATTGAGCAAGGCCACGTCTACCTTGCCATGCCGCCCTTGTACAAAGTCAGTTACGACAAAAAATCCTTTTACGCCTACGATGACAGTGAAAAAGATCGTCTCCTCGGCGAATCCGGCAAAGATGTTGAAAAAGTCGCCGTCCAGCGCTACAAGGGCCTCGGCGAAATGAACCCCGATCAGTTATGCGACACCACAATGGACCCAGCAAAACGCAACATTATTCAGGTTCACCTGGACGACACCGTTGAAGCCGAGCGGATTTTTACTACCTTAATGGGTGAAGTTGTCGGTCCGCGACGGGAGTTTATTGAGGAGAACGCGTTGTTGGTGTCGAATCTTGATGTTTGAGTGGGAGGGGGAATATTGCATCAAGCAGAACAACAAAAACGCTTTCATTTTACAAATACTGTAGACCACCTTCAGGCGGTAAGTAAAGGACTTCTCCTTGTCAAAGAGAAATGGCGCAGTTCTACGCTATATTATCGTCAGGGGGCAAAAAATGACCACATTAAGAGAGGCAATTACCGATTATTTGGCATACTGCGAATATCAGAAAAAATTGAGCGCAAAATCAATTAAAGCATATACGATTGATCTTGAACAACTAACGCAGCGTACCACGTCTGAAAATATTCCTGTAAAAGCGGAAATTTCAGCATATATCACACATCTCCACAAAATCTATTCACCGCGGACAGTCAAACGCAAAATTGCAAGTATCTGCGCCTTTTTAAATTATCTTGAGTTTGAGGAAATCATCCCTGAAAATCCGATGAAAAAAATTAAAACAAAATTCCATGTTCCACAGGTACTACCCAGAACAATTCCGTTGGAAAAAATAGAAAACATTTTACGCGTCGCATATCAAGAGTTAAAACAGGCGCAAACTGTTTATGCGTTGAACACAGCTCTGCGGAATGCCGCAATACTTGAACTGCTGTTTGCTACAGGATTGCGGGTATCGGAATTGTGCTCTCTTAACGCGGAATACATTGATCTGAACAATGGGAGAATTCTTATCATGGGAAAAGGAGCGAAGGAACGTATGCTGCAAATCGGAAACCCGGATGTTCTTTCGATTCTGCGACGTTATGCCGAAAAAAATGCCGTGCGTATACGCGAGACAGACCATTTTTTTATCAATCGGTTATCTTCCCGCATTTCCGAACAGTCCGTCCGCTTTATGATAAAACGGCTTTGCACCAAAGCCGATATTGGACCGAACATAACGCCGCATATGTTCAGGCATTCCTTCGCCACACTGCTACTTGAAGAGGACGTAGACATTCGCTATATACAGCGCATGTTGGGCCATAGTTCCATACTGACGACACAAATTTACACACAGGTTACTGTTGAAAAACAACACCAAATCCTGACCACAAAACATCCCCGGAACAAGATTTTTGTTAATATATGAGATTTTTGTTGACTTTTTGAGAAAATGGGGGTATGATAGGAGTATAAATGCAGGATAATTATTTATTATCCTGTATGTCAAGTATGTGAGCAGTAACAATTATATCGCAAGATATTAATTAATAAATGAGAAGGAATTTTTGTATGCTTTCTGAAAGCTTAGCAATTGTTGGTAAACCGTTCTTTGAGGCTGCTGCGCAAACCTTTATTGGAGCGCTTGCTGGATATTCATTTGAAAAGATAAAGAAACGATATTACACAAGTAATACCTTTGACGGAGCTTTCGACATTTGGCAAAGAGGTATCCACTGTAAAACTATACAAGAAGGTGATAGGCTAAAATTCTATGGATTAATTTCACCTTATGTACAACTATTTCCCCGAGATCCTTATGGCAACGCTGTACGTTGGAATTCAATTTATGGTGAAGAGTGTAAATTACATGTCACCTCTCCTGCAGAGTTTAGGAACTTAGAATTTTATTCTGGTTCTGATCAAGCAATTAGGACTGGTTCACTAAATGGTGAGACCTTAGTTGGATTGTATAACAGATACGGTTATGTGGGGGAAGGCATCTTGGGTGTGGCAGCTACATCTGAACTAAAGAAAAGTATACCTGTTTTTTTTGATAAAGACTTTTGGGGATGTCATGCCGAAGTATTGGGTATTTTGTCTTACTGCCCTGCACAGCATGGATATGTTGCTCAAAGTATTTTTAATAAAATTGGTCTTCCGATAAATGTCGATTCATACAGAGAAATACCCTATGTTAAAATAGCTTCAATAAAAGTTTATAAAAAAGAGCATGAAAAAATAGCATCCTTACTTGGATCATCATGGGCAGCAAAAGAAGGTAATGACGATCCGTTTTTAGTACAATATGGTTATTTTAGTAATCCTGTTGAAAGGACAGACTGTAATAAACGTATTATAAATTCAGAAGCATGGGATAAAGTACGAGTGTTCTATGATTCTCTTACAACCCCAAGTCCTTCTATAAGTTTTGCAAAATGCTTTTTATAAAAACATTTCTTTTATATAAGGAGGCAAATAAAGATAATATGGTATATGGTCTGGTACAAAAACCTTGAAATTATGTTTTTTGGATTTATCCAATTGGAATAAGTTAATCGTTTTTGTCTGACTTTGTGATATATTAGGATTGTTTCCCCAGATAGTTAAGACATGAAGAATGCCAGGATATTCTGGTATTACTGTTAGAGATAACGCTAAATTCATTTTATCATTAAGTAGACGTAATGATTTTTGTGATGTAACCCTATCAAAAATATGTCGATAGATAACATCGGAACAAACACCATGTGGTGTACATAGTGAACTTAGTTTGTCATACATAGAAACAGATGCTGAAATTGCAGCTAAATCAAAACAATCATTAATAACTAAATCAAATTTATCGTTGATGTTATCAATAAATAATAAAGCATCTTCTTCTACATAATGAAAACGGTTGTCAGTTTTTACTTTTTTGGCATGTTCATATGTATGAGACATCAAATCCAAAACAGTATGATCAAAATCGCAAAGTACAACCTTTTCTATTGTTGGATACTTTAAAACTTCAAACGCTGCAAATAATGAACCACCTCCAATGATCAAACAGCTTCTAGGTTCTTCAAGAAAAGCAAGTGGAAGATGTACTAACGGTTCGTGGTAAAGATGCTGATAATTTTCTATATGATGTATTTCTTTATTTAGTATTAATACCTTCCCCAATAATGGATGTTCATACAATGCTACTCTTTGCCGTTTAGATTCAAATTCACAAATAGGCGACAAATCAGATAAATATAGGCTTACATTGATGTCTTCATGAAATTCCACTATCGGATACCCTCAAATTTAAAAAATACTGGATAATAAATAATTATCCTGTATCCGTGCCATTAGATGTCTTACCTGTACAGCTAAGATCTCTTGTTTCTCTGTTTTCCGTAAATATTGCCCAGTACAAAAGCAGTCAGTACGATGAAGCCAATACCCGTACCGACTTTATTGATAAATTTTTTACCCTGCTGGATTGGGACATTGCCAATAATCAAGGTTTTTCTGAAAGTTACCGTGATGTTGTACGGGAAGACAAGATAAAAATAGACGGTTCAAAAAAAGCACCGGATTACAGTTTTCGTATCGGCGGAGTACGGAAATTCTTTGTGGAGGCAAAAAAACCTTCGGTCAACATCAAGGATGCTGCCGAACCTGCTTATCAGGTGCGCCGTTACGCCTACACCGCAAAGCTTCCTCTTTCGATTTTGACAAACTTTGCCGAGCTTGCCATATACGATACACGGATTAAACCAAACAAGGACGATAAGGCCGGCACTGCCCGTATTTTTTATTGTACTTTTAATGAGTACGAACAACATTATGAATTTATCAACAGTACATTTTCAAAAGACGCCATTCTGAAAGGCAGTTTTGACAAGTACACTGAAGAAAATAAAAACAAGAAAGGCACATCCGAAGTTGACGAGGAACTTTTGGCTCTTGTGGAAGAATGGTGTGTAGAACTGGCAAAAAATATCGCTAAGAATAACCCCAATCTTTCAGTGTACGATCTTAATACCGTAGTACAAAAAATCATCGACCGTATTATATTTCTGCGTATTGCCGAAGACAAAGGTATTGAAGACGAGAACCTGTTGCTTTCGGTTACGAAAAATCAGAATATTTACGAAAAACTTATTCATCTTTTTATTAAAGCAAACGTAAAATACAATTCCGGTCTTTTTGCCAGTGTAGACTGGATCGACAAGGTTAATATTGAGGACAAGGTATTATCCCATATCATCGTCAATTTGTATTACCCTGAATGTCCCTACGAATTTTCGGTGCTGCCTGTTGAAATTCTCGGTAGTATTTATGAGCGTTTTCTCGGTAAGACTATTCGTTTTCGCGCTGTTAAAGGTGATACCCATACCGCTATTATTGAAGAAAAGCCCGAAGTTAAAAAGGCGGGAGGTGTTTATTATACTCCGCAATACATAGTCGATTATATAGTACAAAATACAGTGGGCGAAAAAATCAAAAACAAAACGCCGCAGGAAATTTCCAACATAAGAATCATTGATCCTGCCTGTGGATCAGGCTCGTTTCTTGTAGGAGCATATCAATATTTGCTGGACTATCATCTTGATTATTACACGCAGGAAAAAAATATAAAATCTGCCCTGAAAAACGGAAAAATTTATGAAGCAGCTTTTCAGACCTATAGACTAACGATAGAAGAAAAACAGCGAATTCTTACCAGCGCCATTTACGGTGTTGATATTGACAATCAGGCGGTGGAAGTAACCAAGCTGTCCCTGTATTTGAAACTTTTGGAAAATGAAGGCAAAGAAGCAGAAGGCTGGCTTTTTAAGTATTCCGATAAAACACTCTTACCTTCACTTGAGGATAATATCAAATGTGGAAACAGCCTTATCGGAACGGATTTTTATGCCCAACCAAATCTTGAACTGACAGATGATGATAGAATCAAGGTGAATTGTTTTGATTGGGATGGGAAAGACGGATTTGAGGAGACTTTTAAGAACGGTGGTTTTGATATAGTGATTGGGAATCCGCCGTATGTGTTTACAAGAGGAGAAGGATTTACCAGTGCTGAAAAAGAGTATTATTATGCAAAATTTAAGCAGCAAAGTTATCAACTAAATACATTTGCCATGTTTACAGAACAAGGCTACAATATACTAAAAACCGATGGAATTTTTGGTTTTATTATTCCAAATAACTGGCTTACTATAGGTTCTATGAAGAAATTCAGGGATTTTATCATTTCACATACAGGGAATGCAGTAATAGTTAATAATTTACATAAGGTTTTTAGCGGTGCAAATGTAGATACTTCGTTATTGATATTTACGAAAATAAAACCAGACTTAATAACTCTTGTTGAGTCATCTGAACCAGGACATTATAAAAATATTTCCAGTGTATCATTCTCAAATTTATTAGGAGAACAAATTATCCAGTTTAAATCATCAAAAAATGCTCTGAGTAATTTGATAATAAAAAAGATTGAGACACAGGCAGTAGTGCTTGGAAATATTAGTACTGTCAAATCCGGATTAAAAGCGTATGAGACCGGAAAGGGCAAACCAATTCAGACAGACAAAATGAAAAAGGATCGTATTTATCATAGTAGTACAAAAAAAGATAAAAATTATCGTCCGTATCTTGAAGGAAAAGATGTAAAAAGATATAGATTAGATTGGTCTAGACAATATTTAAAATATGGTGATAATCTAGCTGCACCAAGAAAACCAGAATTATTTGAGGGCGAAAGAATTCTTGTTCGTCAGATTCCATCGTTACCACCATACTCTATAAATGGTACAATAACGATTGGCAATGAAGTTAATGATATTAATAGCATGATAATAATCAACCCTATTAATAATTATTCATTGAAGTTCATTTTAGGGGTCATTAACTCACGGCTTATTACTTACTGGTTTGATATTACTTTTGATAAATTTCAACGTGCCATATTTCCTCAATTCAAAGTAAACGAGCTAGAACAATTTCCAATTCCTACCCTTAATCTGTCGGTAAAAGCTGAAAAAGCTAAACACGACAAATTGGTATTACTTGTGGACAAAATGCTAGAACTCAAACAAAAAGAGGTTACCGAGAAGAACCAGCAGCTAAAAACGATGATTTTCCGGCAAATTGAAGGTGTGGACAAGGCGATTGATAAAGAAGTGTATGTGTTGTATAATTTGACAGAAGATGAGATTAATGTGGTGGAGGGGTAATGAACAATCATGAAATTATTGCATTAAGGAGATGATTATGGCTATTCCTACTTTCCAAATGGTAATGTTACCTTTATTAAAATATTGTGCTGATAATCCAGATGAGCACAGAATAGATGAATTAATTAATGTAATTATAGAACACTTCCGACTGACTGATGAAGAAAGAAATCAATTGCTGCCAAGTGGAAAACAAGAAATCATTGATAATCGTGTTGGTTGGGCACGTTCACATTTAAAGATTGCAGGGTTACTAGAAGATCCCAGACGTGGTTATGTAAAAATTACCCGGCTTGGAACTGAAACTATCGCAAAAAATCCTCAAGATATAAATGTAAAATTTCTCAATCAGTTTGAGAAATATCGTGAATACAATGTCAATAGAAGAAATAATATCAATATAAAGGATAATGAGATTGAAAAAGAGGTTGAAGAAACTCCACCACTGGAAATGATTGAAACTGGCATTGAAGTCTTGAATAATGAGTTGGCTGAAAGACTGTTGGAGAAAATATATAATAATAGTCCTGCCTTTTTTGAGAAAATTGTTTTGGATCTATTGCAGAACATGGGCTATGGCCGGGGTAGTGTAACTGGTAAAAGTGGTGATGGGGGTATTGATGGTTTTATTAATCAGGATGCTTTGGGTCTTGAGAAAATATATTTTCAGGCAAAAAGATTTACTGGAGGTACGCGAGTTACGGCATCAATGATTAGAGATTTTGTAGGTTCCTTGGCAATAAGAAATGTAAAAAAAGGTGTATTTATTTCATCGACTGATTTTCCAAAAGAAGCTGAACATCTGTTACAGTCACAAAATATTGTATTGATAAATCAACAAAAATTATTATCATTAATGATCCAATACAATATTGGTGTTTCATTGGAAAAGACTTATGAGATTAAAAAGCTTGACAGCGATTACTTCCCAGAAGATTAAAACCATGACCATATACCATGACAGTGATTAAATCATAAAAAATCCAGAATTTTGCGCTTCAATCAGAACTTTCGCCTTTGAAGTCGATCTCTACACAACCACTAACAAGGAACAACTTACAATCCCTCTCTCCCATCCGCCACACACCTCCAAACAAGCACGGGCGTTATGGTAAGGCATTTCCAGAAGCCGGCTTTGGGCATGGTAGTATCAGGCGTATTGCCGGGAATTAATTTGTTGTGCCATTCACCGTGGGTATGATCCGCAGAAAGTACCAATATGCAATTTAGGGTTTTCACCTATGATCGGTAATCTCCCACTCTCCCTCATACCTGTTTCTTCAATACGTTGTAATAATCTGGTAAGTTCGGATATAGTTCTTGTTTCTTCCCGATTTTTTTTCTATTCGGCGGAGCATTAGTTTGGTGAGGGTTCGTACCCATGTGAGAATATCCCACCGTACCATTGCGTAGATACGCGTTTGCCACGATTACCAACAAGTTGGCACAACCGCAGTAGGCAACAGGTGTAGGGCATGTCAACTATGTTGACACGCCCTGCATATAATACCCTTCATTAGTCCGCTTGTTTTACCTGTTTTGAGTTCATCAATTTTAAAATGACAACCAGTACCACGCCGACAACTGCCAGCGCGCCGAGCGCGGTAAATTGCAGTTTTTGATCTCCGATTTTTTTGATCACGATGGGGAACAACAGCGCCGAAAGCATAAAGCCCACCATGACCGCGCCGTAATTGGAGCCGATGTTTTTAATGCCGAAATTTTCGGAAGTCAGAACGGGATACAGTCCCGAATAGCCGCCGTAACAGAACGCGACTACCGCGATGATTACTATCAACAGAATCCCGCTGGCAAAACAAAGTCCGAACGCGCCGAGCGCGGTTGCGGCAAGAATAATCACGTCAGCCATTTCACGCCCGATTTTATCGGACATAAGCGGCGCGCCAAGCCTGCCAAGCGCGTTGGCTATGCCGGTGAACATGACGAGCCCTGTTGCGAAAGACTCAAGATTTCTGTTTATCGCCAACTCCTTGAGGCTGGGAAGGATGATGAAAAATACCGAAGTACCGAACATCAGGGACAGCGCGATCAGATAGAAGCGCGGTGTTTTGAGCATTTCGAGCGTTGTGTACTGTTTGCCTTTTAATACAGCGGCGGCGGCATTGGGAACTTGTTCCGGCGATTTGATAAAACTGAACAATAACAGAACCGCCGTCGCAAACCCTCCGGCTAAAATTAAAAATGTATACTTCACATCAAACTTATTGATTAATGTTGTAACCAGCGGCGCGAAGACAACGGTCGAGAGCCCAAACGCACACACGCTTATGCCGGTGGCAAAGCCGCGGTTTTTGGGGAACCACTTTTGCGCACAGGAAATGTTCGCGTTATAACCCGCGCCCACCCCAAAGCCGCCAATGATACCGTAGAAAAGATAGATAAGAAAAACGGGCTCTTTTCCGTCTGCGGGGATCAGCGCGGTTGCCAGCATACCCACCGCAACCATGAGCCCGCCAATCAAGGCGGTGATTTTTACGCCAATTTTCACCTGCGCTTTTCCACCCGTCAATATGCCTATGACAAAAAAGCAGAGCATAAACGAAGACGTAAGCTTTACACTGTCAACAGACCATCCATAAAAATTTTTGACTGGTATTACAAATACGCTCCATACATAAATTATTCCCAAAAACAACTGCAAAATACTTCCTGTTATAAGTACCTTTAAACCCTGTTTGTTTTCTGTGATTGATGACATAATTTCCTCCTTATCCTTAAGTTGTTAGCATACAGGAATGTAGTGGAAGTGGCTATAGGGCAAAGGGAAGATAATATTTCTACTTACCCCCCCATCCTCCTCACCACCTCCAAACAAGCTCGTGCGTTATGGTACGGACATTTCCAGAAACCGGCTTTGGGCAGATGAGTATCCGGCGTATTGTCGGGGGTTAATTCGTTGTGCCATTCACCGTGGGTATGATCCGCAAAATATTTCTGAATGTAATTCCATATACTGTCAGCCGCGTCAAAATATTTCTGATCGCCGGATAATTCATACGCATTGTAAAAACCAATAACCGCTTCTGCTTGCGGCCACCATTCCTTTTTGGCGTGGATATGCCCCGCGGCATCACAGCCGCCGAACAGCCCGCCGTTTGTGCGGTCGATGGCGGCATTATAGATTACTTCCGCAATCGCCAAGGCAGTTTGTTTTACTGTGGAAATAAGACTTTCATCGCCGACAGCCAGCGCCGCTTCATACAACAGCCAGCTTCCTTCAATATCATGACCATAGGAAATGTCTTTGATGAGCGAATTCCAATTCATTTCAAAGAATAACTCAAAGTTCCAATTACGGTTAACAATTTTTTCAAGCGTTATGCGCAAAAGTTTTTCAAGGGCTGTACGTACGCGTCCGTCATCGCTGGCGCGGGAAAGGTTGGTGTAGGCTTCCAGAACGTGCAGATTGGTGTTCATGGATTTTGGGCAGTTGATCTCCTTATCGCTGAGTCGGAAATCGTCAATGCTGCGCCATTCGCGGCTGCACGCTTCAATATAGCCGCCCGCGGACGGATCAAACCCGTGTTGTTCAGTTGCGTTGAAAAGATTCATTGCCAATTCAAGCGATGATTGATCACCGGTGGCGCGGTAATGTTCGCTTAACGCATAAATGCCAAAGGCGATGTTATAAAATTGTTTTCTGGTATTCAACGCCTTGCCGGTATGGTCTACGAGCCAGTACAGTCCGCCGTGCGCTGTATCCAGAAAAGCGGAGGACAAATAATCCCGCGCGCGTTGGGCGTAAGCCTTATAGGCATCGTCTCCCAATATGCGATATGCGGCGGAAAACGTCCACAATATCCGCGAATTTAAGATACAACCCTTGCCGGCGGTTTTATTCGGTTTGCCGTAAAAATCCGCCTCGCCGTAAAAGCCGCCGTTTTCTTCGTCGGCCAGAGTCTGCCAGAACGGAAGAATATTTTCTTTAACTTCACGCAGAGCTTCCTGCCTGTTTAACATACGGTTACTCCTTTGGCTCATTACCGCCATGTTATTTTAACACAGGAATCAAACGCATAGCTATTAGAATTTCACAACTAATACACAATACAACGAAAAAACCATTTCTTTTCACTTGGTTAAACCATAGCCGAACGGGAATAAAATTTCGCCGTTTATGGTTTTACGCCAGGTGTAAGGCGTCCGTCCGGTAAAATCTTTGCTGCCGAACAGCACATCCGCAATGCCGCCGCCTTCGCTGCCCGGCAGCCATGCCGCTATAAAGGCGTCCCAATGTTTATATTCGTCACCGATGGTCATGGGGCGGCCTGACAACATGATAACGATAACCGGACAACCATAATCGTAAACTTCCTTCAACATATTCATATCCATCACGCGGCTGTTAATCGAGTCGAAACGGTCGCCTTGTGTTTCCGCATAGGGGCCCTCTCCGATTACGGCAATCACCGCGTCAAATGTCCCTTTCGACTTTCCGTACTCGGCGTAGGTAATCGCCGCCTTGTCTTTTACCGCGTTCTGTATACCTTCCAGAATCGTTGTGCCTTTGGTGATGGGACCATGTTTACCTTGCCAGGTTATTGTCCAGCCGCCGCATTGCATACCGATGTCGTTTGCGCCCTGTCCTGCCACCAGAATACGCTTATAGGACGGAAGTTGAGCAATAACGTTATTCTTGTTCTGTAACAACACGAGCGAGTCAGCAACCAGAGCCCGCGTCGCCGCCCGATTCGCGTCAGTACCGATTGCGCCCGCTTTTTTTGTCAGCGGCGCGTCAAACAGGCCTATGCGCTGTTTGAAACGGAGGATGCGCAGTACCGCGTCATCAATACGCGCCATCGGAACTTTCCCTTCGTTAACCAGTTCCTGCAAATATTTAATAAAATTTACCCAACTGTCGCGCCCGTTGGTAGCCATCACCATGTCAACGCCCGCGTTGATCGCGTTGGCAATCTGCGCCTTGTAATTGCCGCCGGATAATTGCGTAAGCGCCGCCCAGTCGGAAACTATAAAGCCTTCAAAGCCCATTTCCTCTTTTAACAGGCCGGTCAGCAAATCTTTGCTTTCATGCATCTTAACGCCGTTCACGCCGGAAAACGAAGGCATCAGCGAAATTGCACCCGCTTCAATGGCCGCCCAGTACGGCGGAAGGATGCGCTCAATCCCGGCGCGGTCCAGCAGAGCGTTACCCTGATTGCGCCCGTCTATCGTCTGTCCTTCTCCCAGAAAATGCTTCATACACACGGCTGCGCCGTTATCCTGCAAACCATTGATCACATTGGCGCCCATGAGCGTTACAATGCCCACATTTTCACTGAAACTTTCGTAGGTACGGCCCCAGCGCACATCTTCCGCAACGCCCAACACAGGGGCAAAAGTCCAACGCACACCGGTTGCCCGCATTTCTTCCGCGGTAATACGCCCCGCCGTATACGCCGCTTGTGCGCCCCGGTCAGGATCACCCGCCGCGATTGCCCCCAAACCCACATTATGCGGCAGAATTGTCGCGTTCAGAGCATTATTGTGGCCGTGTACCGCGTCAAGCCCGTATATAACCGGAATACCCAGCCGCGTCTTGAGGGATTCTTCCGTAAAGCTGTTAATCATATTGACCCAGCCTTCCGGCGTATTCTGCGCCGGCGTTGAGCCGCCGCCGCTCAAGACCGAACCCAGGGCGTATTCGGTAATATCGCCTTCATACAGGTCTCCCCGTTCGGCCTGGGTCATCTGACCCACCTTTTCGGCCAGCGTCATTGACGCTAAAAGCTCTTCCGGCGTTTTCCCGGCAGCCGTTTTTGAGGTATTTTTACCGACGGATGCTTTACTGATACACGCTGTATGGGTAAACAACAGCAAAATCACTGTACACAGGCATTGAATCTTCTTTATTTTCACTTTGTTCTCCTATAATGATACCATTTTTTTATATTTGGAATATATTCCGTTCATACATCGAAAGTTACCAGAATAACAGAAAATAGAATGAGCATTTTTTATCATTTCTGAACAAAAGCGGCAATTTTTATAAAGAAATACCACAAAAAAGGACAATAAGCATTAATACAACGTGCATAAGGCAATGTACATTATTGACAAATTTGTCATAATATGTTACACTTGAAATATATAATCCTTACGTATGAACTATATACTACTATAGGAGACAGTCGTATGGAAGCCGTGCCTCAAGCGCGTAACAATAGCCGCGCTTTTTTCCATTTCGAACGTCCACGGTTGAACCAACTATTCACCGAGGCGGTAAAATACCCGCTGGTAGTTGTATGCGCTGGAGCGGGTTATGGCAAAACCAGCGCAACTCATGATTTCGCGGAGGAGTATCGGGCGTCTACAGCATGGATACAACTTTCCGAACGCGATAATGTCGGAGTACGCTTTTGGGAGAGCTATACCCACTCTTTAATGCAGGTTAATGTACCCCTCGCCAACGCAATGGTCAAGCTCGGTTTTCCGGATACCAGGGAGAAGCTGCGTCATTACCAGACCTTACTGCATAGTCTTGTTCAGATGAGAAGGCGAATTATCGTTCTGGATGATTTTCATTGTATTGAAGAACCGTCCGTTATTCGCTTTGTGGAAGAATGTATTCTCCAGAATATGCCGCCGGGAACTTCGATATTTCTGATTTCCCGTTCTACTCCCCGCGTCAATATTGCGGGTCTGGTATACCGGAATGAAATATTCAATATGAGCGAAAGCGATCTGTGCTTCACCGATAACGAACTTGCCCAGTATTTTCGTCAGTTAAGCATTTCACCCCAGGCAAACACCCTTCGTGAAATTATGCAGGATACTGAAGGCTGGGCCTTTGCCATTAACCTCATCGCGCGGTCATACCAAAAAGCGCCGGGCTACGGAGGTTATGTACGCAACGCGATGAAGACAAACATTTTCCGGTTTATGGAAACGGAAATCTGGGACGAAATTTCCGAACGTCTGCAAAATTTTCTGCTGCGCCTTTCCCTCATTGATCATCTGTCCGTCGATTTGATTGCTCAACTGGCCGGAAAAGAAGAAGGATTGATCAATGATCTGGAGAGGCAGAGCGCCTATGTGCGCCGGGACAACTATATTAACGCGTACCTTATTCATCCCCTGTTTTTGGAATTTTTACGCCAAAAGCAGGAATCCATTCCTGAAGATCAAAAACGGGAAACTTACGCAATTGCCGGGGCATGGTGCAACAAAAACGGTTTCAGAATTGACGCTCTGTCATATTATGAAAAAATAGGGGACTATCAATCAATAGTAAACATTTTCTTTGAAGTGCCTTTGCAGATACCGGAGGATATTGCCCGGTTTGCCGCGCCAATCTTTGACCGCGCGCCTGAGGAGGCGTTTGACAAGGTTGAATTTCTTGCCGAAATGCACCTGCGTACTTATATGTGTCAGGCGCTCTGGCAGAGAGCGCTTGAGTTGGTGCAGCGCTACGAAGCAAAATTCCTTAAACTGCCGGAAGATGACGTGGTAAGGAAACGCAGCCTGACGCGGCTGTATATTTGCTGGTCCTATATACGCGGTTTGATGAGCGTAACGGACAATGTTTTTGACTTTGATATTTACTGTGAAAAGGCCTACAAGTGCATGACTGAGCCGGGTAAATTAATGCCTCATTGTCCGGGGGCGTGGATCAACTGCGCCGGTTCTTCACGGAAAGGCGTCCTGCAGGAATATATTGACGCGGTAGTCCGTAAGTACAATATATCGCGTATTTATTTTCAAGGGTTCATGGCCGGACAACTGGAATTGGCGCGGGGAGAACTGGAGTTCTACCGGGGAAACCTCAATTCCGCAACGCCTCTTATCGCCCTTGCGCTGAAATTGGCGCGGGCGGACAAACAATGCGGGCATATACACCGGGCGCTCTACTATGCTTTGCGTATCGCCGCCGCGCAGGGAAATTTTACACAGGCAGAACAGGTGATACAGGAAACAAAAGCCCAACTGAATGAAACGGAATACCTTAACCGTTTTATTGATTACGATATTTCCCTCTCCTGGTATTACTGTTTTCTTGGTTTGCCGGAAAAGACTATTGACTGGCTTAAAGAAGATTTTTCACCCTACAGCCACCCCGTTTTTATTGACAATTTCGGGAATCAAATAAAAGCCCGGTTCTGTTATGCCACAGAAAATTATTCTCCTTTACTGGCGTACATTGAAGAAATGAAGCGGCGGGAATCGCTCCTGTTGGGGCGGATTGAAATGCTGGCGATAGAGGCCTGTATACATTACAATATGAAAGATAAAGAAAAAGCCTTATCTGTTCTTGTGGATGCTTATGAAACGGCGTCGCCCAATGAAATCGTAATGCCCTTTATTGAGATGGGCAAGGATATGCGTACCCTGACGAACGCCGCGCTCAAGGAGCCGAACGGAAAAATTCCAAAATCGTGGCTGGAAGAGATCAACCGTAAGTCCGCCTCTTACGCAAAACACCGTACCCATATTATTACGAAATATAAAAAAGCCCATGGCCTGATTAACGACATTGTTTTTTCCCCGCGAGAGACTGAGGTCCTCGCCGATCTTTCCCATGGTCTTTCGCGTCCCGAAATCGCCAAAAACCGCGGTCTTTCGGTCAACACCGTAAAAATGGTGATCAATACGCTTTACACAAAGGCAGGCGCCGAGAATATGGCAGACCTTATCCGCATCGCGGTAGAGCAAAATCTGATAAAAAATAGCGCATAACAATACATTAACGCGCGTTACAAGTGTATAATAACGCCCAGCGCATTGGGCGTAAAATAAAATGATAAGCTGTCTGTTTTTGTATTATTATCCAATAATTGACGAAAACTTTTCCCTACCGTTTTACCGACCGCATATCCTATTAACGCGCCGGCAAATACTTCAGATGCCCAGTGTACATTGAGTGAAACTCCCAATCCGGTCAACGCGGCGTATGAATATACGCCTATTTTTAACCATAAATTTTCCTTGTATAATTCCGCTATTGTCGCGGCGGCGCTGAACGCATTCGCGGTATGTCCGCTCGGCCAGCCGTTAATAAAATCCAGATTGAACCAATTAAATATTCTGCTATGATCGTCTTCCGGTAACCCTCTTGTATGCGCGAGATTATTAACAATGCCGGGGCCTGTCCTTCCCGTTATCATTTTCATCGGACTCTGTAACATGAGCGTTATAAACAGCGTTTGTGTCAAGGCCAGCGCGGTAATTTGTAATTTTTCATTTTGCTTATTCCTCCCGGCCGCGTAAAGAATCAACGGTGTAACCGCGGGAATAGTAAAACCGGTGTATAAAACAACAAGGGCGGCGTTTGACAGAGGTGTATGGTTATATCCGATGTTTCTCCAGTATAAATCGAATCCGCTTTCTATGGAAAAAGGAGTTACCAGTCCGGCGCCAATAAGATTCAATCCATAATTATAGGTAACGGAGTGTAATGTATTATATCCAAAATTATTAAAAACCAGTTTTAATGATATTGGAGCGGCGGCGGTATCTTCTGTATCAGCGGTATTTTCTGTATCAGTGGCATCTTCTGTATCATCTGTTTGTCCGTAAAGATTCAGGTAACAAAAGAATATTAAAGAAAAAATTAAAATGCTTTTTTTCATATTAATCCAAAGAGATCAATGACCTCATTCCAGTTCGTAAGTCTTGCCGTACTGGACTATGTGCGTATTGGCATAGCCGTTTTCCGCAAGGTACTTTTTGAACGCCGCCTGGGACTTCCTTTCGCCATGTACCATAAAGATTCCTTTTAGGCGCGATGTGTCCAGCGCGTTAAGCCATTCCACCATTTCGACATAATCGGCGTGGGCGCTGAAAGCGTTTATTTCCTCGACATGGGCTTTCAGTTTGAGGGTCATGCCGTGGATTTTTACCTCGCTCTCGCGGTTGCGGATGCGGCGGCCCAGGGTATTTTCCGCCATGTAGCCCACGGTCATAATCGTCGTGTTGGGGTCCTGAATGCTGTGAATCAAATGATGCTGAATACGGCCCGCCTCGCACATTCCGTCGGCTGAAATGATAATAAGGGGGCCTTTGTGATCGTTCAGGGCCTTGGACTCATCAACGCTGGAGGTAAAGTGCAGGCTGTTAAAGCCGAAAGGATTTTTGTGGTGTTTAATAAAGGCTTTTTTAATTTCCTCACTGTAACATTCGGGGTGTACCTGAAAAATCGTCGTAGCGTTAGTCGCCATTGGAGAATCCACATAAATGGGGACTTCGGGAATAACGCCGTCGTCAACCAGCAGGTGAAAATAGTAAACAAGTTCCTGGGTGCGCTCAATGGCAAATGAGGGAATGAGTATTCTTCCCTTGTTTTCAACAACACGTTTCGCTATTACCGCCAGTTTTTCAATGGCGTCTTCGGTACTGCCATGGCGGCGGTCGCCGTAGGTGCTTTCAAGGATAATATAGTCCGGCGCAACTTCGGGAATCGCCGGGTTGCGGATTATCGGCTTGCCCTTGCGCCCAAGGTCGCCGGTCGCCAAAATCCGCAGTTCTTTGCCGTTCCGTTTTACCGTGATATACGCCATCGCCGAACCGAGAATATGCCCCGCGTCAAAAAATTCCAATTTTATCCCGTCGCCGATATACATCGGCCTGTTATACGACACTCCAACCGTTTGGCTGGTCGCCATAATGGCGTCCTGTTCGGTAAACAGCGGCGTCCAATCAAATTTTTCGCCGCTTTTATGGGCCTGTTTGCGCAAATATTCGGCGTCGCGGGCCTGTATATTGGCGGAGTCCATCATAATAAGACTGGCAATATCCCTGCTTGCCGGAGTCGCGTAAATATTTCCCTTATAACCCCGCTTTACCAGAAGCGGCAAAAGCCCGCAGTGGTCAAGGTGGCCGTGGGTCAGAATGGCCGACTCGATACGGTCGGCGGCAATGCCGAAATCGCGGTTTTTCCGGTCAGCCTCCGCCCTTGATCCCTGAAAAGCGCCGCAGTCTATAAGGTAGCTTTCCCCGTCAATTTCCAGTACATGTTTGGAACCGGTCACTTCTTCGGCGGCGCCCAGAGAATAAAAATGTGCCTTCATGTGATCAGTATACTGACGGCGGCGGCTTGTGCCAACGGGTAAAAGTTATAATGAAAGCAAAATGTTTTGGGTTGGAAATAGATGCCATGTGTCGCTTTATAATTCTAAATGTATTCGAACCGTTTCTGCGACTTTTGCCATATCATTGGAATTCAATATGCCAATGCGATTCTTTAAGCGGTTTTTATCGGCAGTCATTATTTGGTCAGCCATTAGTTTGCCAATTTTTCCATTTATATTAACCAATGCGTTACCCGGATAAATTCGAGATGTATTACTGGTGAATGGAACAACCACAACACGCGAAAGAGCCATGTTTGAAGCGTCATTACTTATGATGACCGCCGGTCTTGTTTTTCTGGTTTCGCTTCCTGAAGCCGGCTCAAAGTCAACCCACCAAACTTCACCGCGTTTCATCATCAATCCCGTTCATAAGCCCATTGCACCATTCCATAGCTTCCCGCTCATATTCTTCATCAGCCGCCATTGCCTGATAACCAGCTTCCAATTCCGCTTGGGTATAAGTACGCCCGGAAAACCGGGCTTGAACAAATTCGGCTAACAAATTTCCTATGGTTTGTTTTTCGACCATAGGCATAAGAGTATTATAAAGCGTTTCATCAACACTTAATGTCAGTTCACGCAGCATATTTTATATCTCCCCACTATTTAACTTAATTGTATAAGTTCTGGAATCATATTGCAAGACAGACTATCGTAGCAGCTTAACCGAAAGCAATCCTGCCTGCCCATTTCCGGCAGGCGGGGTTACGAGTGAAAACAACAGCTTGCTAATCGGAGTCAGTCACCATAGGTGAAATTCCCTATATTTTCAAAATATATAAACCCGCACGCTCTATTTTCCGATATTTAAGGTATAAAGGAGGCGCTTTTTAGACCAGGACCGGGTTTTCCGGCTGATTTGAAAAGCAGGGAGGTAGAGATGGACATTGGATCAATATCGTCATTTCATGCGTTTCCCACTATAGAATACGCGATAAATGCCTCGCAGAGCAGCGTTTCTCAGGGCGTTAAGGCATCCCTGCCGGTGGCTCCGTCGGCCGCCATTTACGCGCATTTTAAGCATGTCTCCGGCGTACCGGCTCCTGACGGGGTACAAGGGGTGAATATCAACAAACTGAAAATCATCGATGCCCTTATTGAGCAGATTTCCAAAATGAAAAAACAGCCGGACTTTTCGGATGCGCAGCCGCTGACCGATATAAGCGGACAAAGTGATGAAAAGCGCATCAACGCCCTTATTGATAAATTCCAGAACCAGGTGCGGCAGGCGGTAAACACCGGCAGCCCCTATGCTCCGGCAACTCCGATTACCGGAGCGATATTTAACATAAGCGTCTAAATGCCATGGTGGACGTCATAATTTCCGAAACACAACAAAATCCGCCGAACGTACATTCACTGGATGCACATCCGCAAAGACTTCCCAACTGCCTGCGGTGTTCATATTTCAAAGTGAGTTGGAAACCGTCATTCCCCCATTCCTGTACGGTTTTTTCAATAAAATCCCGCCTTATGCCCTCGCTTGAAGTATTCCGGTCAACCGGCAACAACTGTCCTTCGTTCCATCAAAATTATGGAATAAAATGAGAATTTCATTTTGCCTTATACAGCCTCCCTTTGTGCAGTTGAACAGCCCTTACCCAGGCCTTTACTATCTGCGTTCTTTTCTTGAACGGCGGGGGCATAAGGTTACGGTACAGGATCATTCCATTGCCCTGTTTGAAACCATTTTTTGCCGCGATGGGCTTGCCCGGATTTTTGCTGATGTAAAAAAAAACGCGGAGAAACGCAATTTTCGTGACGCTTTTACTATTGCCATGCTGGAGTTTTTTTTAAGCAATGAAGACCGCTGGCTTTCTACCATAAACCGGACTGTTAGTCTTCTGCGGGGAAGGGATCATGAGTGGGGGCATTTTATCGCTTCAGCCAATGAATTCCTCCCCGGCGGCCCGCGCTATAGCGATTATCTTTCATACATCTGCGACAACAGCGGCAGAGCCGCCCCGGAAGACGCGCCTCTTTTGGCAAATAAACTTATCGCCGATATTGCCGATTTTATCACCCGGACATTGGACGAAAATTTCTCTCTTATCCGTTATGTGCCATCACCTTCCAAATCCCTCAATACCGGATTCCGCGATTTTTCCGCAGTGCTGAAAGGCCTGAACGGCTACATTATGAGTAACTTTTACCGTCCGTTTCTTGAAGATACCTGGCGGAAACTTGCCGCCCATATACCTGAAAAACTGATACTGGGTCTGGGGATTCCTTTTCCCGGCTGTCTTGCCGGGGCATTGGTCTGCGCAAAATCGGCAAAGGCGTTTTTTGGCGAAAAGGTTGTTACTGTCGCGGGCGGCGGCTATGTCAATACCGAGTTGAGGTATCTTGAAAATGAAAGGGTCTTTGATTATTTTGACTATCTTTCCTTTGACCGCGGCTACGGTTCTTTGAATGCCATTGTGGAACGCGAAACAGCGGGGGCAAAAACTGAAAACAATACCACGTTATACAAAACAATGTACCGTAACCATAAGGGCGGTATCATTAAAGATAATAATATTATCAGTAGTGATATAAAAACTAACGCCGGAATAACCATAGATGATGACGCTGCCATAACGGTGTTTCCCGATTATTCAGGCGTTGATTTTTCCCGCTATATTCATCCGGCGGATGATGAAAATCCCATGCACCGGCTCTGGTCGGACGGCCGCTGGCTGAAAGCATATCTGGCCCACGGATGCTATTGGCATAACTGCGCTTTTTGCGATACCAGTCTGGATTATATCCGCTGTTACCAACCGGTTGACGTTGACGCGCTGTTCCGTCATTTGCTGGCACAGGCGGAAGCGACGGGAATACGCGGCGTGCATTTGGTGGACGAGGCCTGTCCGCCCGCCTCACTGCTGCGCCTTGCCCTGCTCAACCGTGAAGCGGGGCTGCCTCTGGTGTTTTGGGGCAATATCCGTTTTGAAAAAGCCTTTACTCCGGATGTAGCGGCAATTCTCGCGGCAGGGGGGCTAATGGGAGTTTCCGCAGGCATTGAAGTCGCCACCGAAAAGGGCCTCCAGCGGATTGGGAAAGGCGTTGATGTGCAGGGCATAGTCGATGTCTGCGCCGCCTTTAAGGAAGCGAAGATTCTGGTTCATGCGTATTGCATCTATGGCTACTGGGATCAGGATGAACAGGAGATAGCGGACTCCGCCGAAGTCCTGCGCCAATTCTTTGCCGAAGGGCTGCTGGACTCGGCTTTTTGGCATCAGTTTACGCTTACCAAACATTCCCGTATTTACGCTGAAAAACAGAAGGGCATGCATCCGCTTCTGAAGCCCAACGGCGATCCGCTCTGCGACAAAACGGCAAAAAGTAAAGGCAAAATTTTCGCGTTAAACGACCTCTCCTTTGCCGGCGAAAAAAAATTTGACCGTTACGCCGAACCGTTACACCGGTTACTGGGCGAATGGATGCGGGGCAATACCTCATGGCCGGACAATAACGAATTGCTTAAACCAAAAATTGCCCCCGATTTAATAGAAACGCTGACCGCTGATTATTTCCGCCGACAGTACAAGGCGTACAAAACTCTGCCGGCGGCTTTATCAAAAAAATCGTCACGCGTCATTTTTATCGCTTCGAATGCCATTGTTCGTTCGGTCGCAAAACGCCTTGAACTCAGGTGGTACTGGCATTTCAGGGATTACAGTCTGCCGCTAAAACTTGAACAGGCAAAAAAAATATTGTCCCTGTTAAAAACCGCGTCCGGCGGTACGGGTATGGATACGTTAAAATTTTTTGACAGACTGGAAACCATTTTTGGCGATGACGTACAACGTGTGTGGAAGAAACTGCGGCGGCATGGGCTTATGTTGTGGTGATCCCTCTACAAAGCTACACTGTGCCGTGCCTTTCTTGTCCGGTATCTTGTACCACACGCTGCAATCACGTTAGTCGTCAACATTGACGCTGACAGACTTTGTTTTTCAGACTTAATGATTATCCACTTTTTTATTTGCAACAAATTCAATATTAGACGCAAAATGCTTAACAAATGTATTCCTACAAAGCCAATTATCAATTTTTTCTAACTCTCTATAAAATGACGGTTTTGAACGATACGGCAATAAATCTCTATACCAATAATCCAATAATGTAAATTTACTTTCTTCAAGTAATTGTTTTACTTTTTTAATAGTATACAGCCGATCGTGATAATAAATACCTTTTAAGTGTTCCAATTTCTGTCTCCATGAATATTTATACGGCAACCAAAAACAGAAAAACAAACCGTTAGGCTTTAGTATTCTGTTTATTTCTGCCAATGATTGCTTGTCATTTTGTACATGTTCTAAAACACCAAAGCTTAACACCACATCAAACGTCTTTTCGTCAAAAGGCAAAATATATTCATGTTTTAACGGAATAACATCTATATTCGCAAAATCGGCTATTGGGGTATATTGCCCAAATGCAGAGTCACCGCGGTCTGTCTCTATATCGCAACTGATTATTGTAGTATTTCTTTTTTTTAACAGATATGATATTTGGCATTTTCCGCAACCCCAATCTAAAACAGTAAAATTATTTGAACCAAACCATTTTCTTGAAAAAGCGAGTAAATATTCAACAAGATAAAGATGCATATTTTGACATATTGGTTTTTTTAAGAATTCGTGGCTTTCTTCTTTCTTTTTTAATTCAGAAGTTTGTTTTACATCTATAATTTTTGCCAGTTCATCATCATAAGGATAATATCTTGAAAAATAATCCTTTCGAAATTCCTTAAAATTAAAATATTCTACCGACATAACATCTCCCAAAACATTTTTTTACGGGGGCATGAATGCTGTCGTTGCCATAAAGCCAAAATTACATAGGCTGTTATAGACCATGTAAAGGCCCGATAAATAATACAATAGGCCATAATATGGCCTATTGTCAAGAAGGTTTTTATTATTTAACCTTATTTCAGTTGTTTTCTTTGTTTTTTGTGATTTTATGACAAATATTATGACCATAAAAACAATATATAGGGACATAATGTGGCCTATTACAGGAATGTATTTATACTGCCTGTATGCAAATGAATGACGTTGCTCGGATATTTGCGGAAAATATAGCGAAGTACAGAAAGAAAAAAGGGCTTTCCCAATACGACTTGGCGGACTTGTCGGAGATCAGCAGGCGAATGATAGGACATTATGAGAGTGAGGGGATTATCCCCCCCGCCGACCGCCTGCAAGTCCTTGCCGATTCGCTGGATGTTCCTGTTTACAAACTGTTCAAGCAGCCGGGTGATGAAAAAACAGCCGATACCGACCTTTCCGGCATTGATCCCCGGAGCGTCAAAAAACTGCGGGATATTCTTTCCCTGCCCGCCGAAGACCGCAACGACCTGTACCGTATACTGAATAAAATGCTGCGTAAAAACCAGCTTGAAAAGCAGAGCCGGGAAGCTTTGAAAACAAAAAATCAGAGTAGATGAAATGGCTGACTATGGTGTCAATGGCAAATTCCCATTATGCGGGAAATATGATATACTTGAAGTGTGAAGATTGGTATAAGTTTCGTCCCCTCCGCTTTTGACCACGATGTGAGCGAGGAAGATATAAAAATGGCGTTCCCAGTTTATCCGATTACTAAGCAATAGGAGAGAAAGATGAAAGATAGCCTTGAAAAAAAAATCAAACATGAAACAACGTTTCATGATTTGACCGATGAAGAATACGCCAAATTGTCTGAAAAATGGACAAAAACAACGCCCAAAATCGGCCCCAACGGTTCGGGTTACTTTTCGCAGTGCAAAGCCGCCGCCCACACGGTAACAATTGATGATTTCTCGGCGGATTATTTGATGGTTAAAGCAATGGACACCCATAAAACACCCGCGGAGATCATCAGCGAAATGGTGCATGAACGAATAGCGGCTTCGATGTAGGCACAGGCTATCAGACAATGTCAGTGCATAATTTTAATTTACGAAAATCTACTTTCTTTAACATAGCACATAACGCCTCGGCTGTAAACAGGGCTGACTACGGTGCCAGTTTTGTATAATACTTCTATTTCGCCGCAAGCCGGTAAATCGCTTCGGCGTCTCTTTCATCCAGTTTGCGGTAGCTGCCGACAGGGCCAAAGTGGACGACGCGTTGTGCCATTTCCGGTATGCGGGCGGGATCGAGTTTTGCGTCGGTGAACCTTATGGGCATCCCGATAGATTTGAAAAAGTTCTCCATACGGAGCACCCCTTCCAGAGCGGCTTGCTCATAATCATAAAATGCGCCGTCTACGCCCCAGACTTTCGCGGCAAAACGCGCGAGGCGGGGGGTGTTTTCCTTGATGTTGTACCTGAGCCATGCCGGGAAGATGATGGCAAGCCCCGCGCCATGGGCAATCTCAAAAAGCGCCGACAGTTCGTGATCAAGGGCGTGGCTTGCCCAGTCGCCAACGCGTCCGGTGTCAAGCAGGCCGTTATGCGCCAGCGCGCCCGCCCACATGATTTCCGCCCGCGCGTCGTAGTTGTTTTCTCCGCCGGAAAAAATGGCGCGAGCGTTTCTTATGATCGTTCGCATTGCGCCTTCGCATAGTTCATCGGTAAGTTCTACATGGGGTTCTTTGGTAAAATAACGCTCCATTATGTGAGCCAGCATATCGGTTATTCCGCAGGCGGTCTGATACGGCGGCAAAGTGTAGGTCAATTCGGGATTCATGATCGAAAAGGCGGGGCGGAGACACTGAAAATTCATTCCTCTTTTCCACGGGCCTTCCTCGTTTGTGATGACACAGCTAATGCTTGATTCGCTTCCGGCGGCGGGAATCGTTACGACAGTACCGACCGGCAGGGCTTTATCCGCGGTTTTCTTGCGTTCAAAAAAATCCCACACGTCGCAATCGTTTACCGCGCCGGCGGCAATGGCTTTGGCGGAATCAATCGCCGAACCGCCGCCTACGGCAATGATTAATTCCAGTTTTTCTTTTTGGGCGATTTCAATGCCTTTTCTTACCAGCGACAGGCGCGGATTGGGCAGTACGCCCGTCAACTCCACCCATTCAACCCTGGCTTTTTTCAGGCTGTCCTTTACTTTGTCGATAAGCCCGGATCGGACAGTTGAACCGCCTGAATGATGCAGTAAAACCCATTTAGCGTATTGCGCCGCCTCATTTCCAACACGCTCTTCTGTTCCCTTGCCAAAGATTATTTTTGTTTTATTACAATATTCAAAATTTTGCATGTTCCTCTCCTTGCCGGATAATTACCGCTTTTTCACTATATACTCTTATTGAATTAAACAAAATGGCTGACTACAGTATCCGTCACCTGCTATACTGATGGAATGACCGAGCAATTTGTCGCCGGGATTGTGGGCGCGCCGTTTGGGTTGAAAGGTTTTGTCAAGGTAAAACCGCTTTCCGGTGAAATAGAGCATCTGCTGAAACTGAGATCGGTGACTCTGCGCCAGGGTGAAAAAGAACGGACGCTTGCCATAGAAGAGAACGCCGCCATTCCACCGGCAGTGGCGATACGTTTTGCCGGTTTTGACAGCCCGGAGGCGGCGAAAACGCTGCGGGGCGCGCAGTTGCTGATCGGCCGGAAAGATGCCGCCCCCTTGCGGCGGGGGGAATTTTATATTGAAGACCTTAAGGGACTGGCGGTGCTTGCCGCTGACAGCGGGGAGGTTCTGGGGCATATTACCGATGTTATCGAAGGCGGCGGGGGCGACCTGGCGGAAGTCCGGCTGAACGACGGAAAAACACGGCTGGTTCCCTTTAGAAAAGAATTTTTTACCGGTATTAACCTTGCAAAGGGGCGGGTAATGCTGCAAAATTTATGGATAATGGAATGAAATACACGGTTTTGACGCTGTTTCCTGAAATTACCGACGCCTATTTTGCCACTTCTATTATGGCAAAGGCGATTCAGCGGGGTATTATCGAGTACCAGGCGATTAATATCCGGGATTTTGCCCTGGATAAGCATAAAACCTGCGATGATGCGCCCTACGGCGGCGGACCGGGTATGTTAATGCTGCCTGAACCGCTGAGCCGCGCCCTGGAGGCCGCTGGTGTGGAGCAAAAGAAGAAAGAAATTTCACCACGGAGGACACGGAGTTTCACGGAGGAAGAAGGCATTATCGTATCAATACTCCGTGGTACTCCGTGTCCTCCGTGGTTATATTCTTCTAAAATTAACGCTCATGGTATCAGGCACCCTTTTCGCCGTGTAATCTACCTTTCACCGTCCGGGAGGCCGTTTAATCAGGCGTTGGCGCAGGAGTTGGCGCGGGAACGGGAATTGGTGCTGCTGTGCGGGCGCTACGAGGGTATTGATCAACGGGTGATAGACCGGTATATTGATGATGAGGTTTCGGTGGGCGACTATGTGCTGTCGTCCGGCGAGATTGCGGCGCTGGCGCTGATTGACGCCACGTACCGGCTGGTGGACCGGGTGATTACCCCCGAATCGCTGGATGAGGAAAGTTTTTCCGGCGGACTTTTGGAGTATCCCCAGTATACACGACCGGAGATTTTTGATACGATGAAGGTGCCTGATATTCTGCTTTCGGGGCATCACGAGAATATCCGCCGCTGGCGGCTTGAAAAGCGGATTGAAAAAACCCTGCGTTGCAGGCCGGATTTGATACAGCGGGGCAGGGAACTGGGGCTTTTTAACGAAGAAATTAACGGTATTGTTGACCGTATTATAGGAGATAGCAAGCATGAACGAAATCAAGGCGATTGACGCCGCCCAAATGAAAGCAAACCCCGATAAATTCAAGGTGGGGGATACCGTTAAAGTGCATTTCAAAATTATTGAAGGCAAGACCGAGCGGATCCAGGTGTATGAAGGTCTGGTTATTGCCATGAAAAACGGCCAGGTTGGCAAAACCTTTACCGTGCGGAAGATTTCCTACGGCGTGGGCGTTGAGCGGGTATTTCCCCTGCACTCACCCCGTATTGCCAAAGTGGAAGTGATGCGTCCCGGCAAAGTGCGGCGGGCGAAACTGTACTATATCCGCGAGAAGATCGGCAAAGGCGCCAAAATCAAAGAGCTTATTGTCAAAAAGAGCGCCAAACACGCTGTTGAAGTGCCGCAAACAGCGGCGGAAACGCAGGCTTAGAAGATTCACACACGCTAAATAACCGCACGGCGTAGCCGTGTAGATCACTAATGCCGCACAGCGTAGCACCAATAAATGCCGCTGTCTGTAATAAATGTAAGGTCACCTTTAGGTGACCGCCAGTGCGCAGATCACAAAGAAAGAGAAGAACACAAAGAGGAATCAAGGGGTTTTGTCCGTTATCTTATCGTGAAATTATCAAGATAAGATTGCTTACAACAACCCCTTTTCCCTCTCTTTTCTTGGTGTTCTTTGTCTCTTTGTGATCTTTGTGTGAGTTTTTTGGGGTAACTAGTCGAGAATTTCCAGTACGGTGTGTTTGCCGGTTTTGGCGGCGGCGGCCAGAAGGACGGTGCGCATGGCCTTTGCGATGCGGCCATGCTTGCCAATGACCTTGCCAATGTCGGTTTCGGCTACTCTGAGCTCCAGTATGGTGGACTTTTCACCTTCTACCACATTGACCGTTACCTGAGAAGGGTCTTCTACTAACGATTTTGCAATGTATTCAATCAGATCTTTTTCCATGTTAATTACCCTTGGGCGCTATTTAATGTGCAGGCCCTTTTTGTTGAAAATTCTGCGTACTGTGTCGCTGACCGTTGCGCTTTTATCAAGCCAGGCTTTGGCTTTATCCATGTCAAAAACAATCTGTTTGCCTTCCGCTTCTATGGGATGATAATACCCCAATTCCTCAATCGTTTTTCCGTCTCTGGGACTCCGCTGATCCATTACTACAATGCGGTAATAAGGGCGTTTTTTGGTTCCGAACTTTTTGAGCCGTATTCTGGCGCTCATCGCTCCTCCTCGTGTGCGTACATGGGCTGAATATACAAAAAAATACGAATTTAGTCAATATGAATAAAGCGCCGTGCAACTTTTCACCCTATAAGATGTATGAAACATTTTTTCTTTGTTGCTGGCTTGCTTATGCTGGCTGCTTTCATTCCTGCGGAGGATATAACGGAGCAGACTGAGCTGCCAAAGCAGATTGATCTGCCAGAACAGCCTAGTCTGCCAAGGCAGCCTGGCCTGTCAGGGCAGGCCTTGTTTATCTGGAATCTGCTGTGGGCCGGTTCATGGGAGGAGAGTAAAACCCTCCAAAACCGGGAGGATTTCCGCCTTGGTTTGACCTGGCCGGGGCTGTTGGCGCGGGGGCAATACTTTGATAAACGCCCCTTCAATTTTGAGCTTCATCCGCCCTGGGATGACCCTTCAAAGGTGATTACCGGCGCCTCGTTCGGGATGTACCACCAAACAACCGGTTCCCGTTTTTTGTACGGGATTCTGGACGAATGGGGGCTTCCGGCGCGTATCCGCAGTCCCTGGATACGCTCGGCGCCGTATGCGGAGAACCACAAGCCGATAATGGCGGATTTGCGGACAACAACGTCATCAACCAAACAGGATGAGGCGTACCTGTACCTGTCCAGCCCCCGTTTGACGATAAACCGTCTTGCGTTTTTGCGGAACAGAACTTTACCGGAAATAGCGGTACGGGGTTTCACTTCCGTCCAATCCCCGATGGGAGTCCCGTTGGGAGTCCCGTTGGGGGAAAAATTAACACCGACATTCTCAGGGGGGCTGGAAACGTTGTGGGGCAAAAATTATGACCTGCTGCTGGAAGGTTTTTACACCGGCGCGGAACTTCCCGCCAAAAAAAGCGACAGTTGGTTCAGCGACTCCCCACCCCTGCCGGACAGGGATTTCCGCCTTGGCGCCGCGGCGCTCATGTTCAATATGCCCTATTTTTCGCTGAGTTCTGACTGGGCATGGTCAGAGACTTTTGCCTGGGGCAGCGGTTTGTATGGTAACGCGGGAATTCGTATTAGTCCGCCCCTCCCCTGGAGCGCCGCCGGAAAACCGGGCCCGTGGTCACTTTCTCTGGCGGCGGACGGCATAGGAGATCGTTATGTGGGGAGAGACGGTTCCAGTCCCGGAGAAGGATTGAGAACAGCGGGAAAAATTGAATGGAAGGGAACACGGAGCAGTTTGTTCCGGATTAATACCAGTCTGCGCGGTCCCCGCATGGATAAACCTTTTGAACGGAGTTCTTCGGGTATTTACTACCGCTTTCCCGCGCCCCGCGCCGGAGACAGCGCTCTTAGCGGCGGAAAATTTCCCCTGAGACTCAGCCGCATATCATTTAACGCGGACAGAAACGCGTCAGATTTAAAAAAGATTCATGATAGTTATGATACGACGTTCGGCCTTTCCCTGAATTTACCCCCCATGCTGCTGCCCCGCGCGCTGCTGCCCGCTTCCGCCGCAAAAACAAAAAATCCCAAACCGCAGATTTACCCCCTTAATATACATTTGTCAGCCGCCGTCAAAGAGCTGGGTTCCGCCCCTGAAGTTCTTTCACCCTATCCTCTTTCAGCGGTAAACCAAAAATTTGATTCCTGCAAAACAAGCGGTGAATTATTGTGGTCGCCGGGGATTTTTCAGTTCAGAACCAGGTGGGCTTACACGACATACTCGAAAAAAGACAACCAGTGGGAGGGGTTGTTCAGTACCGGCGTCCGTTTTAAGTACGGACGTTTCAGCGCAAAAATAGCGTGGCCCGTTTTTCCGGAAAAATGGAATTGTACCCTGTCGTGGCGGGTGGAGAAATGAAGATTGTCATTGAATTCAACTTTTCCGCCTTTAAACATGGCATTACCAAAACTGCCATTCGGTATGCTATCACTAATGTCATCTATGATGACATTTGGGACGAGTATTCGGATAAACATCTGCTTTTGGGCTTCGACAATAGTGGCAATCCGCTTGAGATCATGTATAATGTTATTGACGAACGGACTATAAATGTATTTCATGCTATGAAGTGTCGTAGCATTTATTATCATTTATTGAATACATAGGAGATGACCATGCCAAGAATGACTGAGGAAGAAGCCGATGCCCTTGATGAGCTGGTGACCAGAAATCCACCTCGAGTTTCCGGCGATGGGAAAAATGGTTTTTTTATGAAACATAAAGGGAACATTGAAATTGTCACTTCTGACGAAGAAAAAAAATTGATACAGGAAGGCCGTAAACATTACAAGGAACACCCCGAAGATTTTGTGCCTCTTGAGAGTATACAGTAGTACGCTATTTCCGTATCATGCGAATCACCTTTTTCAACTGCTTGTCCCGTGTAATAAACAACAACGCAATTCCCAGCGCGGCAAAGGCGGCGCCGTTAACCGCCAGCGGGATGCCGTAGGCGATAAGGCGTCCCCTGCCGGCAAAAATTTCCCGCAGATGGGGAGTAAACAGCAACAGGGGAATAACGGCAATGGCGGATAACAGTGATAATTTTAACATATAGATAAAAGCGGAACCCAGAGCGCGGCCAACGGTGATATGGGGATTACTCTTGAGAAAGGCAAGAAGCAGAATCGTATTGACCGCGCTGGCAATGCTGAGCGCCAGAGCGATGCCCTCGCCGCGAAAGGGACGCACCAGTATCGCGGCGAGAATCATATTCACCGCGAAGGAAATAATACCCGCCAACGTCGGCGATTTGGAGTTGCTTTGCGCGTAAAAGGCCGGGGCCAGAATACGGTTCAGGGCGATGAAAAAAAGGCCGGGCATGTGAAACGTAAAAGCCGCAAGGGTAAGAGCCACCGAGTTTTCATTAAAACTGCGGTTTTGAAACAGCAGGCGGATTAAAATCTCCCCCTGGGCAAGCGAAAAAAAAGTTATCGGAATGGTAATAAGGGCAATGATGTCCATCGCGGAAATTAACTGTTCGTTAAACAAATTCCAGCGGAAAGATTTCGCGTAACCGGCCAGGTTGGGCAGCAGCACCGTTCCGATGGAAACGGCAAAAACGCCAAGGATCAACTCCTGTAGCCTCAGCGAAAATTGCAGGCTTGACACCACGCCCTCGCCGGCATTGCCCGCCAGCGCGGTGGATACCAGATCGTTAAGCTGATAGGCCGCCATCCCGATAACGGTCGGCCCAATGAGCCTGAGTACCTTGCGGGTGCCGGGATTGGTAATGGCGCGTTTAAGCCCGGTGAAAAAAAAGCTCTGACCGTTTTTCAGCACAAAGGGAAATTGGATCGCCGCTTCCAGAAAACCGCCGATCAGAATACCGCAGGCCATTGCCCGCGCGGGGTTTTTGGTGAAAGGACTCAATCCATAGGCGCACAGTATGGTAACAATATTCAGCAAAATCGGGGCAAGGCCGGAAGGCGTAAAAATGTGCAGGCTGTTGAGGATTCCCTGAAACAGGGCGGCAAGGGAGATAAATCCCAAAAAGGGAAACATGATTCTGGTGAGCAGTACCGTCTCGTCAAATTCTTCCATGCCGAAAAAACGAATGATAAACGGCGCGGCGAGTATTCCCGCCATGACCGCCAGCGTCACAAAAAAAGTAAGAAAGGTAAAAATGCAGGAAAGAAATTCGCGGTTTTTGGCGCGGTCATTTTCCAGCAGGTATTCCTTAAACGTGGGAATAAAAGCGACGGCAATAGAACCTTCGGCAAAAAGGCGGCGGAATAAATTGGGCAGCATGAACGCCACGGAAAAAGCGTCCGATAAGGCGCTGGTTCCCAGCAGGCTTGCCTTGACCATTTCGCGCAGCAGGCCGAGAATACGGGAAAGCAGGGTAAGGAGCGACAGCGCCGAACCGTGGCGAATCAGTGAAGCGGCCATCGGCTGTTCAGCCGCCGTCTGCTCATGCTTTTCTTCCATCTCTATACCTTACGGTATTATGCGCCTTATGTCAAAAAGCGGTTGAAAACCATTGCCGTTTATGGTACATCTGCATTGGGGACAGGTTAATGGAACAAATTGCAAACTTTTGGGATGTTTATTCCGTCATTATCCTGCCGCTTGTCAAAAATCTGGCGGCGGCGGTGGTCATTCTCGTATTCGGTATGAGTCTTTCCAAAGGGGCGCGGAAACTGATACACAAAGCCGACTTAAAACGGCTGCAGAGTGATGGAACGGCAGTTCCCCTGTTACAGGCGGTTGTCCACTACGGCATTATCATTATCTGCGCCATTATGATCCTCAACGTTTTTGGAGTAAGCACGGCAAGCCTTATCGCCGTACTGGGGGCGGCGGGCGTGGCGGTCGGGCTTGCGCTGAAAGACACTCTGGGGAATATCGCGTCGGGGATAGTCCTCCTTTTTTTGGGAAGTTTCCGCAAGGGGGAGTACATTGAATTTGGTTTATTTAACGGGACGGTCAAAGAGATAAATTTGTTTACCACAATTCTGGAAACCCCGGACGGCATTTACATTTCGGCCCCCAATTCCAGCATCTGGGGCAGCCCCCTCAAAAATTTTTCCCGCAACGGGAAACGCCGCATGGAACTTTCCGTCGGCATTGCCTACTCGGATTCTGTTGACGCCGCTTTTCAGGTAATGCACAACATTATCGCGGCGGAAACGCGGTTTTTGAAACACCCCGCCCCCCAGGTTATCCTCCAAGCGCTTGAGGACAGCTCGGTAAAAATCACGGTTCGCGCTTGGGCCTCAAATCAGGATTACTGGAATATCTACTGGGAAATGACCAAAGCCATTAAAACAAAAATCGAAGCCGCCGGTTTGCACATTCCGTTCCCCCAGCGCGATGTCCATATTGTACAGGGGTGAAGTATTATTTATAGTTAGGCAGTTTGTTCCGCTTCACGCGGGAACCTTTATCCGCAAAACGCCGCTTTTTCGCTTTTGCGCCAGCCGTTTTTCTTCTTCCTGCCGGATTTGATAAACATCGGTAAGCATTTCTTCCAATTCGGCAAGATCATGCCCCTGGGTGAGGTGGTCAGGGTAGCTGTTCAGGTATCCCACGAACAAACCGTCATCCGCTTCCCAATAAGTATAATCCAGTTCCATAGGCAACTCCCTTGTTATAACTATATCACGATAGCAGCATTTAGAAAATCCCTGTGTAACTCTCCCTCAACAACAAGCCCCCTTTTTCCCTTCTCCGTGAAACTCCGTGTACTCCGTGGTTAAAAATTCCTCTTCCCTTTCTCTTCGTGTTCTTTGTGTGAGGTCTTTCAGGATGGATTCTAAATCAACTTAAAATCCCGCGCCGCCTGATCAAGCGCCTTGTTCCAGCGGGGCTGTGTCAGGTACTGGCGGCGGGTTTCCATGTCGTCTATGCGGCCGGCGCGGCTCTGCAGCCGTTTGAAGGCGACGCTTACCGCCGTGCTTATGTTAATCGGACTTGAACCGCTTTGTTTAAGAACGCGGTACCAGGCATAATGACAGAAAACATCATAGGGGTCGATTTCCGGGAACTGTCCGCCGCGCAGTATACCCTGCATAGTATTCATGGCTTCTTCGGTTTGGGGAGGAGAAAGGCAGCTCTGGGCAAGGGAATGATAGGTGCTGAGCATACGGTTCCGCAAGTCGTCCCATGAAAAGTGCAATAACTCGCACTGGGCAAAACCGCTGCGCCAGTCCGGCTGTTCGATATATAAAAAATTATCTTCGGGGGAGATGGGACGGGAAGGGGAAGCGGAAAGTTCCACCGCTCCGGCATAATCTCCGTCAAGATACAGATCTTCAATCTCAAACAACTGCGCGTCAAATCCGCCGCTCTGCGGCCGGTAGCTCTGGGATGGCCGGCAATATGCCTTTGCGCGGCAGGCCCATACCTCAAGCAAAGTGTTTTTTTCCGGGGAGCGGACGCCTTCGGGGTTTTGACGAATGTCTTCAAAAATATCAATAGCCTGCTGGTAGGAACCGATCTCAAAGGCAAGCCTTCCCAAAAGGAAACGGGAACGGTCAGCCCATTCGGGGTTTCCCGCTTTCAGAAAATGCCTGCGGGCTTTTTCCGCCAGGGTTTTTGACCGGGATAAATTACCGTAGAGTAATTGCACCGAAGCGGCGTAATATGCCGACATTCCTATATCCTGTAAGACTCCGGACTTTGCGGCGTTTTCCAGGGCAAATCCCAGATAATCAATGGTTTCGCTGGCCCGTCCCCGTAAAAGGCTTGCCAACGCAAAGAGACGGTATGCCTGGGCGAGGGCGCCGCCGCCGTTTTTCTGACAGAGCAGGGAGGCTTCCTTTACCGCTTCCACGGCGGAATTGTTGTTACGCAGACCCATAAAGTACAGGGACTGGTTAAGAAGCGCCTGTGTTTTAAGCGGCGGATAAGCGGAACAATCGGGAAAGGCTTCGGCAAAAGCGGCGTGGATCTCATTCAGGTTACCGGAATGAAGCGTGAGCAGGGTTTCCAGTATGAAGCGCAGCAAGGGAGCGCGGCTGGAGTCGGTTATGGCCGCCGGTATCCCGTTCTGACGAATATTCTGAAGAGCCGCCTCGTCCACGCCGATCAGTTCTCCATGAATAGACTGCAGAATGAGGTTGTTGTCTATTTCTTCCGCGCCGTTGAGTTCTTTTAATATTTCCAGCAGGTGAAGGCAGGGGTCGATTTTTTTCTGCGCCACCCACACAAGCAGACGGCTGCGGACCAATGCCCGGATACGGTCTTTTCGTTCTCCCAGCGCGGCTTCCGCCTGATATTGAAAATGCCGGTCCCAGGGGCGCGGGTCCAGGGGCGTGTCAAATACCCGGTAGGCGTACAACATGGAAAGGGCGCGGGAAATCATCAAAGGGCTTTTGCCCGCTTCTTCAAGCAATTGCGGGATCAGACTGGGCGGAAAATACCGTCCCAGCAATAAACAGGCATAACCAATTTCCCACAGATCAAGGGGAAGGTCCGGCGATTCCGTGTGCGTTTCTTCCTCGGCGCTGATTCTGGTCAACTGGGGAAACAGCGGTTTCCACTTCGCCATGTGTTCATCGTTAATTTCTCCGGTGCAGGTTCCCAATAGCAGAAAGTTATGCCAGCCGCGCAGGGATTCCATGATTATATCCGTTATTATCTGTTCCGCGTCCTGAAGATTTTCAAGAAAGATGACCGGAATCTTTCCCTCGGCATGGGCAAGCCTGCGGTACATGGTAAGCAGTAATTTACAAAAACGGCGCGCTTTGCGGACAGCAAAGGGCGACGGCTTGTCTTTGAGCCGCTGCCGGAAAAGAAATTCCCCCGCGGAACCTATTTCTTCTTCTGTTGACAGGGGATGCATCCATTCCGCCCATGAATCGATCAGGGCGTTAAGCCCTCCGCCGCCAAAGCGGATAAACAGGGGGGAGAAATCTCCGTTATCGCCGGAATTGGCAAAACTGGCAATTCTCAGGTAAAGTTTGTCGCGTTTTCCCTCAAAAGACTGACCGGCGACCAGAACGGTGGGCCGCTGCGACAGATCGGATAATTCAATGTTTGTTTTCTTCAGGGAAAACTCATCAGACTTGGCTGTAGGGACAAAAATCTTTATCGCGTTGAGACGGACAAGGGGCCCCATGCCGTATTTGCGCGCGAACGCCGTCCATCTCCCCTCTTCTTCAACGGTGAGGTAGGAGCTCATTGCCTCGGCAACGGTTTTATCAAGGAAAATTCCGCCTCTTTCGCCCGCCAGAAGGCGGCAAATGGGACTGACTGTATCGGGTAACGCCGTTCCCAACAGCAGCGAGTATCCATGCAGATCAAAAACAGACTCTTCCAGCGTTTGCGTTAATGTTTCGATGAACAGGAGTATATCGAGCCAGAACCCCAGGGAATTTTCGTCAAAAGCGGCCCGTATCAGACTGCGATCTCTGGTTATTTTCCCTCCTGCTTCCTCAACCGCGCGGACGGTCATATCCTCCAAACGGGGGATAAGCTCAGGCCGTGTACGCTGTAGTTGGCGCTTAAACCGGAGGAAAAAGGCCATTTGTACCATAATCGTATTATCGGCAGATTCCGCTCAATTATATTATTGAAGCTTCATATAAATTCGGCTAAAGTTATACATTGAACACTGAGCCAACAATAGCGGAGCGCTGGAATAACCGTGCCCTCTTCGGCCTTTTATGGCCGTTAATGATAGAACAGATACTCGCCGTTACCATGGGAGCGGTCGATACCATTATGGTAAGCTCCGTGGGGGAACACGCCGTTTCCGCGGTAAACATAATCGACAATATCAATAACCTTTTGATTATCGCCTTTACCGCCATGTCCACCGGCGGGGCGGTAGTGGTAAGCCAGTACATAGGCAGGCGGGATTATAAAAGTTCCAGCCTTGCCGCAAAGCAGTTAATATACAGCGTTA
>Ga0268262_10000120_pt1 | contig 97538 bp, 98 predicted proteins | sample TergutNc150P3_FD_190354 | JGI IMG/M metagenome (GOLD analysis project Ga0268262, IMG submission 190354) | Nasutitermes corniger P3 segment gut microbial community from laboratory colony in Florida, USA - Nc150 P3 (SPAdes) (version 2) | ecosystem: Host-associated > Arthropoda: Insects >... | reverse complement strand
GAAATCATAGAATAAATACAGCAATAGCATGATCTTTTATAAATTTCGAAAATAATTTACTGAAAGTGGTTAAGAAAAATTAGATAGAGATGAAAATCTTATCAAAAATTAAAAATTCAACAGTCTCGTCAAATGGATCTTTATGATACGTCGGCAGCTTGTAGCTTGTTATCAAATCCATATCGTCAATTATTTTACAGTGATAATAACTGTTTTTTAGTTCCTCAAAAAAATCGTCAGGCGTTCCGCCTTTAAGCGACAATTTTTTTAATCCATATTTAAGCGATATTTCCCATAAACTTATTGGGCTGTAATAAATTTCATTATTCTCATCCAATAAAACCGATTTGATTTTCTTTGATAAATTTTTTGTTTCTATAAATGACCATAATAAAATATGAGTATCAACTATATAATTCATAAATTTATTAATTCCTCATCGGTTATCGCAAAATCCTTTGCGAAATTTACCGACATTTTTCCCTCTAATGTTCCTAATTCCCTTTTTTGATTTTTTTTCCACTTTTCGTAAGGAATTATTACGGCAATAATCTGTTTCTTTTTACCGTATGCGATAGCAACTTCATTTCCGGCTTCAACAGTTTTTAAAATAGAGGAAAAATGGGTTTTGGCTTCCGCCGATTGTAATGTTTTCATAATCTCATAATAATAAATTTGGTCAACTTAGTCAAGTAAATTTTGTGACTTTTTACGGCGGTTCAGGAATTGATGCCCAGCGTTTCCTTTATTGCCGCTTCCAGCAAACGCGAATAATTGAGTCCCTCCGCCTCAGCTGCGGATTTGAGCCAATGCGGAATGGTGACTGTTGTCTTTTCGCGCCGGTTGTTGATTTCGTCTTTAACAATGTCAGGGTAAACCGTTATTGGAACAACCATATCGCCCTTACCTGTTTCAGGAACTTTATCGGTACGCTTGGGCAGCGTCTCTCCGTCTTTTTCCATGCCGTATATGTGCAAAGCCAGCGCCTCTTTCGCCATCTGCAAGGCATGTTCAAAATTATCACCGCAGGAAACGCAGCCCTGTACATCGGGAAAGTAAACGCTGATCCCCGGCTTTTCGTCGGTTTCAAACACTGCAAGGTAAGTCAGTTTTCGCATAATAACCTCCTATTTCAGGCCGGCTTGTACAAGAATGCTATGGAGCGTGCTTTTTTTCAAGTCGCCTTTATTCTGAGGGACTGTTACACGTCCCTTTTTGACCGCGTGCTTAAGCTGAATATGAGAACCGTTTTGTTCGTAAACAAACCAGCCGTCTTTATGCAAAAGTTTCAAAATCTCCCGCGTTGTCATAATATAACATACGTATATTTTATACGTATGTCAAGTTTTTTTCTGCATTTTTTATAAAAATCCATAACTTATGGCGCGGAGTGCATTCTTTTAATTGTTTGGCATTGGGACGCCTTTGCAGGCGTATTGCATGCAGCAAATTATAATCCCAGTAAAAATCCTGAAAATCTTGTCAAAATCACGGTTCAGACAACGTTCCTTTTTTTTCCTTGACACAACAACATATACGAAACAACCTGCATACAACAAAAAAAGAAAGACTTAAATCAAAACAGTTGACTTTTTACAGGAGGAACAAAATGTCTCGACAGACAGACAGACAGACAGACAATTTTGTAATCTTTTCCTAAAAGTCAAGATTTTTCTTCATTTAATAAAAATCATAAATTATTTAATTCCCCCTAATCGCGGCAGCCCGCGTCTCGCGCCTGTCATTATAGCCTTGTGATTGTCTGCCTGTAAAACGGCTGAACAATATAGCATTTTATCTTAACGGATATATGCAAATAACAAAAATTTAAAAAAACAAAAGGAGAAAACAAATGAAAATTGAAGCAATTGTTTTAACAGTTATAGTCGCTTTTTTTAGTGTCTCATGTCAAACACTTGATAAGATTAAATCCAATTCATCAGGTGTTCCGGTTTCATCAATTATGAATAGTTCTACAACTAAATCCGATAGTTCTACGACTAAATCTAATAGTTCTACTACAATTGGCGGAGGACAGGGAAGAGCGATACCGAAGAAGGATCCAAATCTGACAACAAGCGTTTATGTCTATAACCGTCTGGGGTCGGGGCATCACATCACAGGATTGTGGATAATGTCTGTGTCCTCGTCAGAGTGGGGGGACAATTTAATAGCCTCGGGTAGAGAACTAATCGGCGGTGAAAGATTTTTGATTTCGGGGCGTGCAACAAATAAGGAAAACAAGTTTCATATTCGTGCTGTTACCAATAAGGGGGAGACATTTACCCTGTCAAATATTGTGATACCTCCAAATGGGACTGTTGAATTTAATAGGTAAGGCTTGCAATGTTGACAATAAGTCAATAAATCATAGAACTTTGTGGCTGTTTGCCGCAAAGTTCTACTCAAACTTCATTTATCAAACACCTTAGTTGTAAAATCAGGTTTTTTTTCAACACGCCCATAATGTAGTGGAACGGTCAAGGAGGAAAAAGCAATTTTCCCTTGACTATAATTATAGCATTCCCTTAGATTGATATTATTATAAGGAGAAAGTATTAGATATGAAAGATATTGAAAAATCAATTAAACTTTATGAAATGATGCGCGACCGCTGTGAGAAAAACGGATTTTCCAAAAGACAGGCGCAGGTCTATAGAGAAATGGTAGAGTTTATGAGACCTTGCGAAACAGCTCAGGAAGCGGCGGATAAGATTAAAAACTCAAAATATTATCTTTTGCCTACAGCCGCTTTGTTTCAGGACCGGATGGAGGCTAATTTAAAAGCAGCCGAAGAAAACGAAATGCCGGACGTAGCCGACGTATATAGACAAAAAATTGATGAGATTGAAAAAGATATTAATGCAATGTATGTAACCGGATACGAAAGGACTGCGTTCAATAAAAAGAGCCTCTATCTTGAAACTATTGAAGCTTTTTGCGCGCTATACTTTGATTATTTCTACTATTCTGTAAAACAAAGGAAGGCGGATTTTTTTGGGAGTGGGGATACAAAAGAAGACCTGAAAAAAGGGTTGAATAGACTTTCTAAACCCAGCTCCGATATTTCTTTTCTGGCGGCTAAAGAAAAATTTAGAAAACTTATTCCGTGTACCGATAAGGGATATAAAAATTTCGTCGATGAAGTAGTGCCGATGGCTGAAAAAGGCATAGACGAATCTGAAGAAAATAAAAAAGTGGAGAATGAGTTCAAGAAAGCATGGGATATTATAAAGGCTAAAAAAGAAGAAATAATAGAAATCGGGAAAATTAACCTGGCGACAATCAAATACAAAGAGATACTTGTTATTTCGCCCGAATCCAAAACAGGTAAATATACCTTTGAGGAGGTAATGTAAGATGAACGACCTTATTGCTTCAATGATTAATGGGTATTTAAGCGCTTTTGACAGCTACCAGATAAAAGATGATTCTCTTCAAAAGGAAGTAAACAGTTACAAGAAAAAATTGACCGACTTTGCAAAATCGTTTTCCGACATTGTGGAATTCTCTACAAAATTCGCCGTGTCTGGACTGCAGGAAGAATATTCGGCTCTAATATCAAAGGTGGCAATGGCTAATCTTGAACCTCCTGCTCAAAGTAATGATGTAAAAAGTGAAAACTCTTCAGGGGTTGTTTCTGTAAAAGATTTTCTGGAACAATACAGAGCTTCTTATAATGAAATAATAAAAGCCAAATATCGCAAACGGGGCAAAGCGGCTTATGAGAAAATATTTGAAGTGGCTGATAAAACTGACGACATGCTCGACGCCCAAATAATGCTTGAGAGAGACCGTTTGCTTTGGAAAATTGTTCCCGAAGACTCTCTTGACATATTCGAAACTATCTTAGAGGCAATGGACCCGATATGGGAAGCGACCACTACCACTCTAATAAAAAACATTGAAAGCTATAAAAAAGCCGAAAGCGAGGAGGAGCTTTTATACTTGCTGGATTTAGCCGAATTTGACCGTATGCCCGCAATCCAAAACAACATTATTCTTATGTCTGTTACAGTATTGTTTGGCCTACTTCTTAGATTATTTGACCGTGCTAAAAAAATAATATACGAATGGCCAAGTGAACGAGCCGTTCAGCGTTCTATTGGTAATATGGCTTATGACCGCCGTTGTCTGCGCAGGGCTTTAGCGATGCTAAAAGAGCATTACAATATGACTTTTGACGATTTGCTTAAAACAGAAAAAACGAAATTATGGCTGCTTCATGCCGCCGGAATTGGTGCTACAGCCAGAATTAAAACGATGTGGCATACTTATAACTTTGACGTTTTAAAAGACATCATGGACAATGAAATAATTCCGGACATAACTATCGATGAAATATTGATGCGAAAACTAAAATCTATGATGGGGTATATGGACGAAGACCTCGCGGGAAAAGAAGAATTTGACGCCAAAGCGCGTAAGCGGGCTGAAGAATTAAACGCTCATTTAGCATATTATCAATATATAGATGAGCTTTCTCAGTATTCTAAAGATTTTGAGGAGGATATAAAGAAACAACAGGAAAATATAAAAAAACAACAAGACAAGATTAACAAGATTAAAGAATAAAAAATAGTTTTTATGCAATTACAATTTTAAAAAGGAGACAAAATTTTATGAAGAACATGAAGTATTTATTGGTTTTTGTTTTGGCGGTATTTTGTATTGCCGGCTGCGGAAAAAAAGAAACCGAAACAAAAGAAAAAGGCACGGTTGTTGACAAAAATTATATAAAGTTCACTCTTAAAGAAGGCTGGGAGATGGACGATAAAAGCGGCGATGCAAACAACCTGACAGGGTCAATATACTTAACCAATGTCGGCTCTCAAAATATACTCAGGCCTACGATAAGATTTGAGTATAGAAGAGGCGACACCCCGAAAGAAGAATTGGAATTTTGGAAGGGAATGTATAATACGACAAAACGAATGGATAATGTAACCATTAAAGGAACAGAGTATATGGTGCTTAATGATGATTCCCCAATGGGAAAAACAATTACCTTATACACTTCTCCCGGAAAGTTTGATGAGAACAAAAGAGGAAGCGTATCCATTCAAATTGCAAATGCTAAAATTGAAGACGTTATGTCCGTCCTTGAAACGATTAGTATAAAATAAGCGTAAAAATGCAGCAAGAATGGTTACATTTTTTCTGCGTCATTGCGAGCGCTTCTAAAATGTTTGAGTATAGATGATGTAACCTGCGCGTGGCAATCCAGAGTCTTAATTTATCCTACTGGATCGCCACGCCGAGTTTACTTATAGTTCTAACGAACTTAAACACGGCTCGCGATGACGGGGGAGTATGTAACTAATCGCGCTAAGCCCGACATAGTCACGCTGAGCCTGACATGTTATCCTGCATCTACAGCGATGACGTAATATGTTCTACAAGTATCTTTATCCCTATTGCAATAAGGACTATGCCGCCGAAGATTTCGGCTTTTTTGCCAAGTATGGAACGGAGTCTTACGCCTGCTCTGACCCCAATTAAGCTGCATATAAATGTTACCAATCCGATAATCACAGCTGGAATAAGTATGTCATATCCGATAAATGACAGGCTTAATCCCACTACAAGAGCATCAATGCTTGTTGCGATTGAAAGGATAAAGAGGCGTTTTATATCAATGGTACTGTTTATATTACTATTACTATCAATAATGTCACTATCAACAGTATCATCATCTTTTACACCATCAATAATCATCTTAATTCCAATATACGACAGAAGCCACAATGCAATCCAATGGGCAAAAGACTGTATGAGGTTTGCAAAAAATTTACCCAAGTACCACCCTGTTATTGGCATCAATGCCTGAAAAGCGCCGAAGAAAAGGGCAATGATAAACATATCCCTTACGGATATTTTTTTTGGCGCGCATCCATAGGATATTGAGACTGCAAATGCGTCCATTGCAAGTCCGATAGATAGACCAAATATTGTAATGTATGACATATTCCGCCTTATATTATGAGATTAATACCTTTTCGGTATTAGGGATGATAATATTCTTGGCTATGTCTATAAGAGGCGATATTTCGATCTCCTTTACTTTATCAGGTATAGTAATGCCTTTAGATTCTAACAATTTTCTGTTTAATGCAGTCATAAGTTCTTTAGCAGAATCGGGCGAATCCTGACCTGAAGCATTCTTTACAGGAGCAAATTCCTCCCCTCTTAAAATTTCAAGAATAACATTTTTTTCGGTCAATGGAAGAGCGTCAAACACAAATTGTTCAAACTTATAGCCGTCAAGTTCTTTCTGTTTCCCGTCAACTAATCCGACAATCTTTTTCTTAGCAGTATGGTACGGAAGTTTTACCCTTCCGGAATCCGTTAATTTTGATATGAATTGAATGTTAAACAGGTGTATTGCAGGATTTGCAGCAGAGTATGATGTATTTCCGCTCTTATCTTTAGGCATATCCGAGTACTCTACTATGCCAATGGTGTGTCCTGCGAATTTAACAAAAACTCCGGTCTTCTCCTCTGGGTATGATTTTTGCAGCGTCTTACTTGATATATCTGCCGTGTTCATTATATGAAATCCAACGAATACAGGGTCAATGATTTTAACAAGGGGATTATCCACTTGAAAATACGAGAGCGTATCAATTTTAAGCTCTTTGAGTTTGTCTAATACGCCTGAAGTTTTTAATGCTGTCAGGCTTCCTCCGTGACCGTCAGGATTCATAAAAATGCTGTTAAAACCTGAGAGTATGAGCTTCCCATCCCGATCTAATGACGGTATCATATTTTGAGGGAAAAGATTTACATTGTCGGGATTAAGTCCAAAGTATTTCTGTTCTTTAAAAAATATTGACGTCTCCTCGTGATTATCCCTTGATGTCATAATCAGGAACGGTATAGATACATTATATTTCTTTTCCGATGCTCTTATCTTTTCAGCATGAAAATGAAAAAGTGTTTTTCCCGAAACAGGTCCTATCGGGAATTTTCCCTTTGGTCCGTTAAATCCTAATCTTGAGCCTTGTCCCCCTGCTACAAGAAATGCGGCTAATTTCCCTTCTTTAATATGTTTTATCCCAATCTGTTCTGCTTTTTTAAATAGATTTTTTTCATTTTCGTTTTTTGGGAGAGATATATACGGCGCAGGGGAAAATTCGCCGTCAATAGAATAAGTTTTTTGAGAGAATATATCCTTTATCATTTGAAGATCTATCTTAGAGAGCTCTTCAAGTAATTCGATTTTTTCCCCATCGTTCAGCCTGTCCCAATATTGGAAGACATGTTCCTGATTGAATCTATAAATTCTTTCAATTATATCATCATATCCCTTAAAGCTAATCATCTTTCCCTCCTTTTTTAATATTTTTAAAAAGGTAGTTTTCAATTATGAATTTAAAGATATAATTTAAAATGTTATTTGTAAATATTAAAATAACAAGAAGAAAATTTTTATTATTTGTAAATTATATTATATAATGTTGAGGTTGTCCGATAAATTGTTTTAGGAGTATGATTATGAAATCCATTGAGAAAGTCAACACGCTTATAGAATCTCTTCCATATATAAAAGAATTTAGCGGCAAAACCATTGTTGTTAAATATGGCGGACATGCCATGACTGATGAGGCTTTGCGGCTTTCATTTGCAAAGGATATGGCTCTCCTTAAACTTGTCGGGATAAATCCTGTTGTTGTACACGGCGGCGGACCTCAAATCGGCGATCTCCTTGAACAGTTGGGTATAAAGAGCGAATTTGTTGACGGGCTTAGAGTTACCGATTCTGCAACAATGGAGATTGTTGAGATGGTACTTGTGGGTAAAGTAAACAAAGAGATAGTAAATAACATACATATTGCAGGCGGAAAAGCTGTAGGAATTTCCGGAAAAGATGCAGGATTATTGACTGCCGGAAAATTATATCATGAAGAAAACGGAGAGAAGTTAGATATAGGTCTGGTAGGCTCCGTTGAAAGAGTAAATCCTGAGATTATACGAGTACTTGAAGAGGATAAGTTTATTCCTGTGATTGCCCCTATCGGAGCTGATATTAATGGAATAACATATAATATCAATGCAGATATTGCAGCAGGAAAAATTGCCGAGGCGCTGCAAGCGGAAAAGCTTATACTGCTTACCGATATTCAGGGTGTTATGATTAATGGCTCTTTAATGTCTTCTATTAAATCAACCGATGCCGCAGATTATATAAAATCAGGGGAGATTAGCGGCGGCATGATTCCAAAGGTAAATTGCTGCATAGAGGCTGTTAAATCAGGCGTAAAAAAGGCTCATATTATTGACGGAAGGGTAGAGCATGCAGCGCTCTTAGAGATTTTTACCGACAAAGGCGTAGGAACACAGATAATTTAAGTTTAATTTTTCTATAAAATATTAAATATTATTTTTTAACTAAGAATTTATATTGCCCATATTTTTAATTTTAATCTTCATAATTTAACCTGATATTTTAAATTTTTTATTTGACATGAATCCTAATATTAATAGATTTGCTCTCGGAGAGTTGTTCGAGTGGTCTATGGAGGCGGTCTTGAAAACCGTTGGGTTAACAGCCCCGGGGGTTCGAATCCCTCACTCTCCGATTTTTTTTATAATCCTAAATTGGATCAGGAGAGGTGCCCGAGTGGCCGAAGGGGGTTGCCTGCTAAGCAATTGTATCGTTTTGGTACCGGGGGTTCGAATCCCCCCTTCTCCGGATAAGTGACAGCAGACATGAAATTTGATAAAATAAAAAATTTTTTGCTTAATATCTACTCAAAGTATATAAAGACCTTTGATCCTTTGCTATTATCATATTTTCCGTTTATCGGATGGTTTATACCTATGATAAAGAAAAAGGACGATGACTTTTATATGTACCATGCAAAGCAGGGATTTATACTTGCTCTATTTTTCACAGGCGCATGTACTTTTTTATATCTGCTGCCTTATTTTATATCTATAAGAGCATATATTTTAAAATTTATTATAGTCTTGCTTATATACATCCTTTATGCAATATATATTGCTATTGCAATTATCGGGACAAGGATGATAAAAAGGATGGAGAAAAAGGAATTTCCGTTTATCGGGGCTTATATAACTAAGTACGCTTCAAAACTCAATATATAATATATGCGATATGCGTCTGTGAGCCGACTATATTTTTTGTAGAGAAGTCGGCATCACAAAAAAATTTTATAATTTATATAGAAAGCGTCTGTGGCTCAGCTGGATAGAGTAGCGGACTACGAATCCGTTGGTCGGGGGTTCGAATCCCTCCAGACGCGAATTTTTTTAAAAGGGGTTGTCCGGAACGTATGTTTTTTGACAGCCTTTATTTTATCCTTATCTTGAATCTGTATTATCGAGAATATATAGTAACTCCGCCTTTAAACCTCAGTGAAGCGACCTGCGATTTTTTTTTGCGCATGACAGACATCATGTTCTTTTGCCGGGAAATGGCAAAAAATAAGTTGACATTATTTATAAGCACGATAGCATAATAAAGAGGAATAATATGGACGAGGGTATCCGCTGGAAACAACGTTTTCAAAATTACAAAAAAGCGCTTGCTGCTTTGAAAAACGCCATTGACCTTGCGGCAAACCGTGAACTTAGTGAACTTGAAAAGCAGGGAACGATACAGGGCTTTGAGTTTACCTTTGAATTGGCATGGAATGTGATGAAAGACTTCCTTGAGGATCAAGGAATAACCGGCATAATCGGCAGTAAAAACGCAATTCGGTATGCGTTCAATGAGGGTCTTATTGAAGATGGGCAAGTCTGGATGGATATGATAAAAGACCGGAATGTAGCCACCCATGTGTACGACCATGAGACAGCCGAAGACTTGTTTATAGCGATAAATAATACTTACTATCATCAATTCAATGCGTTTGCAGAAAAAATGAGGCAGTTTGAAAATTAAATGAAATACGGATTGTCCGACAAAACGCTTGACACTCTCGATTCAATTTTTCGGAAATACTCCGGCATAAGGCAGGCTATTCTCTACGGCAGCCGTGCAAAAGGTAATTATCGCAACGGTTCAGATATTGACTTATCTCTTAAAACCGACAATTCTTTTACCCGTACAGATCTGTTGCGCATAGCCGGAGATTTTGACGATTCGGATATGCCTTATTTTGTCGATGTTTTAATATACGACAAGCTGTCAAATGCTGAACTGAAAGCCCACATTGATAGTGTGGGGAAGATATTGTATACTGTTTCCCCACTGTGATGCGCGCTGCGACTATTTTTTCATCTCAAAAAATATTCGCCTTTTTTACAAGTATTTGTTATAGTAATAGCAGCAAATAAATAACAATGAACAAACTAATTGAACGCAAAAACTATAGTTGACTTTTTTTCGGATTCCGCATATTATTGTTCGGATGTTTTCTTTTAAAGAATAGACTTCGATTTGTAATAAGGATTTGTAATGGAGATAGTATTAGTAATATTAGCTTTCCTTTTTCTTTTGGTCGGCTTGCTGGGTACGGTTTTTCCCATATTGCCGGGACCTCCCTTAAGCTATATAGGGTTGTTGTTACTGCAATTGAGCGGATACGGGAATTTTTCTTCCACCTTTTTGTGGATATGGGCTGCGATAACTGTGGTGGTAACAGTAGTGGATTATTTACTGCCGCCATGGATAGCGCAGAGGTTCGGCGGATCGCGTTCGGCTGCAATAGGATCGCTTCTGGGGCTTGTGGCAGGCATATTTCTTTTTCCTCCCTGGGGACTGATAATAGGTCCATTCCTCGGAGCTCTGGCAGGCGAATTGTATTACGACCGGGAAGATAAAGCAAAAGCGTTCAAAGTTGCATTTGGAGCGTTCCTTGCCTTTATACTTGGTACGGGAGCCAAGCTGATCGTAAGTTCAATGATGATATATTATGCAGTCAAGGTAATGTTTTAATTGCATTATTATTTTGCTGCAAAGAAAGTTAATGAGCTGTCTGATAAGTATTAAATATACTTTCGATATTTACAATACATTGACAGGAATTGTCATTGCTGTAGATGCGAGCCGTATTTTAAATTCACCCGATAGAACGATAGAACAATGTAAATTCGGCGCGGCAATCCAGTGGATAAATTTAAAGCTCCGGATTGCCACGCGCAGGTTACACAATCTATACTAAACATAGTTGAAGCGCTCGCAATGACATAGAAAAAATGTAAGTAATCGCGCTGAGCCCGACATAGTCACGCTGAGCCTGACATGTTATTTAACATACACAATTGCCTGCGTGTCACTTAAACGGTGTAAAAGAATAACCCTTACCTGACGCTTCAATAGTCCCGGCTGCGGGAGGTACTATGTGCATTCCTGCAATCGGTATTTTGTTATCAGACACATACTTGAGTACTTTATTGCGCGTGGTAACAGCCTTTTTAGAGTCCACATCATATTTCAATGCTACATCGGGGTACGGCATTTGAATGATCATTGCGTGAGCAATGTCACCCCATACTAAGAGTTTTTCGTTGTTGGATTCAATCATATAAAGCGTATGTCCCGGCGTATGACCGTATGCAGCTATAGCGCTTATGCCCTCAAAAAGATTCTCTTTTATCTTTCCCAATTCGTTAGGAGTAAACAGGTGCACTTTCTGACCGTAGGCTTTAACTACGTCAACTGCAAGTTTAAAACCGCCTTGGGCTGCGTCATTTGCCTTTGTCATCTCTTTTTCACTTGTCCAGTATGCGTGCTCAGGTTTTGAGATGTAAATATCGGCGTTTGGAAATACGACTTTGCCGTCCTTAAGCAGTCCGCCTATATGGTCAAAGTGCATGTGCGTTATTAAGACAGCGCTGATCTCTTTAGGATCTATTTTCACTTTCGCAAGATTCTTCAAAAGATTTGTACCGAGCCCTGTGTCTATAAGAATAGTTTTACCCTGCATGCGCATTGCAAAACAGTTAATCGCTGTAGGATATGAACCGTCCGGAACGTATTTTTTCAGCATCTCGTCAGACGCGCCGATGAGAAGGTCTTTGCTGCCGGTCGATGTAAAATCCGAAAGAAGATAGAGTTTATACTCTCCGATATTAAATGTTTTGACAAGCGACGTGTCTTTGTCTTTAGCTGAAATACTAATCGCAGCCACAAGGATAAATAAAAAAGCCAATTTTTTCATAATTGCCTCCAATGGATATTTTAATAGATATTTTAATCGAATAATATTACCGGCGAGGCAAAAGTCAAGAATATTACAAAAGTCTGCGATATTATAACAGGCAAATATTATTCATTCGATTTATTTGTTTCAAAAAATACTCCCTTAGGACAAGTTTTGATACACTTCTTACATCCTTTGCAATTTTCGCCCTTTTTGATAATGATGTGTTTGTGCCATAAAAAATCGACTTTCCCGATTACCTGACTGGGACAAGCATTGATACATTGCCAGCACGCTTTACATCTGCGAGTGTATGCCAAGATATAAGGCGTACTGATTTTTGACAGATGCTTTTGAAAATTCCTCATTATACTTTCTCCTTTGTACTGTCTTTTGTTATAAAAAGATCAATCGTAAATCAAATCGTGATACAATATTTCCAATCGTTTGCGAAGATGCTTCACGGCATAATGTTTTCTGGAAAGCAGAGTGTTCACAGCAATACCGGCGCTTTGAGCAATCTCTTTTACAGGAATACCGTCAAACTCAGTCAATTCAAATACCTCTCTTTGTTCGGGAGGCAGTTCGGCAAGAGCAGATTCTAACTCTACCCATACTAACGAACGCAGGTATTCCGTTTCCGGAGAAGGATACCTTTCGTTATCAAAGAGTATCTCTGAAAAATCGTTTGACACTTCGTCATCAGATTCATCACTGTAATAAACTGGCAATGTTTCCTCGCGTTTTTTAATTCCACTGTTGATAATAAGATTACGGGCAACTCTGTACAGCCATGCAGAAACCTGCTCAATGGGAGCCATTGTATTTTCAACTGTTTTCGTTAATTGATAGAAAACTTCCTGTAAAATATCATCCGCATCATCCTTGTCCGAAACCCTTTTAAGGATAAAGGATTTCAGTTTTGGACGATGCTCAACAATCAACTGCCCGACATCTTGTTTTTTTTGCTTACTCATTGTTTTTTGAAGTATTATTTTCATCAACATCGGAATCGAAATCATGCCTGCAAAACCGACCGCCTCGCATTGTGTCCATTCTTTTGTTGACAAACTCTTTTCTTTCTTCAGGCGTCATTTTCATCCATTTTTCACGCATGAATTTCCCGGCGTGCATTCTGCGTCTCATACTTCCATGCATCAAATGTCCTCCGCCAAAATGACCAAAGAGTACCCGCGAAAGAATAAGGAGACCCAGGGCTTGCCAATAATCAATTTCACCTAAGCCGAATATAGCCGGCATCAACCAATTCCACAACAACATAACTATGGCGCTGAATCCTGCAGCTATTGCCAAAATTACTATTGGTTTTAAAAAAATCAATTTTCTCATATCCTCTACCTTTTAATGATTATTAAATGATACTATCTACTAATGCAGACAAATGAGAAAGAAAAATATTTTATGGATTTCGGAATTTTTTGTGTATGTATAAAAAATTTGCAGAATTGAATCTATTATATATAACTTTCATAAAAGTAAAATAGTAAAAAAAATTCAAAAAAAATAAAAAAATTTTTATCTCCGCGCCTGTGCCGGCGTATAAGAAAGCAAAAAGATAAAAAAAGAGGTACTATGCTTTCTCATACTGTTTCACTTGCCTTATATGGCATAAATGCCGTAAAAGTTGAAATTGAGGTTGATATAATAAAGGGACTTCCGAATTTTACTATTGTAGGACTGCCTGATTCTGTTATAAGAGAATCAAAAGACAGAATCCGCTCTGCAATAGAAAATTCAGGGTATGAATTCCCTCCGAAAAACTTTATAGTAAACCTTGCTCCTGCAGGATTTAAAAAACAGGGCGCGAACTTTGATCTTCCCATAGCTATAACAATCTTGCAATCAACCGGACAGATAGGCTGCAATTTGGAACCCATACCGATGGTGGGAGAACTTTCCCTTGACGGAAGGATAAAGCCTGTGAAAGGGGTAATCTCAATGGCAATAGCTCTTTATAAATTAGGATATAAAAAATTTATTGTGCCCTTTAATAACAGATACGAAGCATCCGTAATTGACGGAATAGATATATTTCCTGTTGAAAATATTAAAATGGTTGTCGATTCATTGAACGGAAGACTTACACCTTTTAAAGAAAAGAGTTTTTATGACGAAAACAGTGATGATATTTACGATTTTAAAGATGTAAAGGGACAGGAATCTGCAAAAAGAGGTTTAGAGATAGCAGCAGCAGGGAGGCATAATATTCTTTTATATGGGGCTCCGGGTTCCGGGAAAACCATGCTTGCAAAAAGGATACCCTCCATTTTACCACCGTTAGATATGGAAAAAGCCATAGAAACAACCATGATACATTCCATATCAGGCGTACTGCCTGAAAAGGAGGGATTGATTAAAATCCCTCCTTTCAGGTCGCCTCATCATTCGGCATCTGAGGCTGCGGTTGTCGGCGGAGGAGTAAACCCGGGCGCAGGAGAAGTATCTCTTGCGCACAACGGCATTCTCTTTCTTGATGAATTTGTTGAATTTCAAAATAATGTAATACAAGCTTTGCGTCAGCCATTAGAGGATAAAGAAATAACTGTGGCAAGAGCTGCCGGTACTGTTACATTTCCTGCCGACTTCATGTTAGTTGCGGCAAGCAATCCATGCCAATGCGGTTATCTCTTTGATGAGGATATTGAATGTACATGCCCGGAACAGAAGATATATAAGTACTACCATAAAATAGCAGGACCAATTGTTGACAGAATCGATATTGAGGTTTTAGTAAACCGCGTTCCTTATAAGGATCTTATTGATTATTGTGAGAGTGAACCGTCACGCAATATAAAAACAAGAGTATTAACAGCAGTCGAAATACAAAAAAGACGATTTAGTGAAACTAATATATTATTCAACTCACGCATGAGCAACAGTGAGATTAGACGCTTTTGTAAAATAAGCAGTGATGATGAACTCTTTTTTGAAGATGCTGTAAAAAAACTTCATATATCGGCGCGGACATTTTTTAAAATACTTAAAGTAAGCAGAACAATTGCCGATCTTGATAATTCTCAAAATTTAGAGAGACGCCATCTCCTTGAGGCAATATCTTATAAAAATCTATATAGAAACTATAGAGTTTAAAATTTCCCTTTACATTATTTGTATTAATAGCCAGTCTGTATTAATTAATTTGCGTTATGATTAATTTATAGAATAAAAGAGGCTCTTATGACTCCTCCGGACCACTTCTTAACAGGATTATCCATTGGAGCAGTTTACTCATCCGTCTGCGGAATATTTTCACTTAAGAGAATACCCTATTTTATAGCATTCACTTTATGCGCTCTGTTTGCCATACTCCCTGATATAGACGCTTTCAGAGGAGTATATTCATCACCTGATCCGTTTATCGGACATAGAGGTATTACACATTCGCTGCTCTTTGTAACATTAGTCTCTATTATATCCATACTTCCATATCTTGCAGGAAGAGCAATAACAAGATATTATAAAAGTGAAAAGACATACGAAGAAAAAAAATTATTATGGATCGATCTCTTCCTTCTCTTGCTGTTTGCGGGAGTTTCACACTTAATATTGGATATACCTCAACCGCCGGGTATATGGGGAGGGATTCCCCTATTCTTTCCGCTAAAGATAAACGGTCAATTTGCGCGCATAGGCGGCTGGAATAAGATTGGATGGTATGATTACAGGATTACATGGATACTGTTTATCACAGTTTCAGTATCAATAGTTACTCTCATATTAATGATATTCCTGAAAAAAAATATATTTATTAAAAAGATATTATATATGAGCGTTCTGATTATCTCTGCTATATCATATATTTTAATTACAAGTACAATTGCAAACTCATCATACAAAAATTCAAAAGAGTGGAATGAGTCGCAGAGCAAATATATTGACACTCTTCCCGAATGTTTCAGAAAGGCTGCTGTTCATGGCAGAACGTATATTCTTAGAATAATAAAGTAGATAATTAAAAAACGACTATATCAGAAGCTCTTTAACTTCTTTCAACGACAGCGCTTTTTTGACATTGTAATATCCGGTAATGCTTCCGTTTTTCATAACGGCGACATGGGTCGCAAGTTTTTCAGCTACAATGCAACGGTGGGTTGCAATAAGCATTGTCTGGGTCATTAATGAAAGAAGTTTCAAAATCTCAAATGCAGACGCTCGGTCTAAATTATTCAGCGGTTCGTCAAGCAAGAGAAAAGCAGGTTCTCGCGCGAGTATCCCGGCAAGGGCAGCTTTTTTCATCTCTCCCGACGAGAGTTCAAGCGGGCTCGATGTGGCGTATTGTTCAAGGTTGAATTTTTTAAGCCATTGCAAAGCGGCATTGTATTTTTCTTTGTCCGAAAGGTGTTCGGGCAGGCTTATCATTATATCATGAGCCAAGTCGGGCATTATAAACTGGTACTCAACGGGGTTGAAGAGGCAGCCAATGGAATGTCTGATAGCTTTTATGTTTTTTTTAGCGCGGCGGATTCCCATGACCTCAATGAATCCCTGTCCGTCAAGAAGTCCGTTTATATGAAGCAGTAATGTTGATTTGCCGCTGCCGTTTTCGCCTATAAGGGCGACGCGGTGTCCCTCTTGTATTGTCAGGTTTACGTTTGAAAGCGCAATCTTGCCGTCAAGATAAGAATAACTCAGGTTTTTAATTACCAGCGCATCCATTATATTTTGATGTTCGCAGTTTGAATGAATATATCCGCAAAGGCTGCACTTGCCATGACGCAGACAGACAGCAGGTCTTTGACTGCAAATCCGTTCCTCGCGTATATAGTGACGTTATGGTCATACAGGCGCGAAGCTAACGCAGCCTGACTGTGCTGAAAAGAGTAGAGTTCTTTCATGATGAGGTTGCGTACATAGTATTTCGGTACTAAAAGTTTTTGTTTTCCTGTAAGTTCTATGCGAAGCTGCACCCCTACTGCGGCGGCTCTGACATTTCTTTCGAAAGAGGCAAGACTCCTTGACAGAAGAAGCAGAAACAGCTTAAGCCTCTGTACAGAGATAAACTTCAGACAAAAAAGAAATCCGCCCCTGCCGAGCCACGAGCTTGCTGCAAGTGATATATTAAATATCAGTATTATTTTAAAAAGGGTCAAAAATTTATCGGCTGAAAGGGTCATGCCGGGGAAAAACATAAAGACAAAAAAGACGGCTGCAAAAAAAAACATTGGAATATTTTTAAAAAAAAGCGCTGTGGAAGGCATACCTCCCGAATAAATCATTATTAATGTTAAAAAAATCGACACAACCACATACAGCTGCAAGTTCTGTGCCGGAATGAGCGTATGAAATAACAATAGAAAGAATGCGGCTAATTTTGCTATGTGCATGGCAAAGCCTCAATGAAATTAAGACCGTCATGGTCAATGTATTCTTTAATTTCAAAACGCGCGTCTTTTAAAAGCTTTTCAAGCGCGTCTTTATCGGGCATCATGTCGCGACATACGGGAGATGAGAGGCTGCTGTGAAATTTGTTGAGTGAAGCCGTATCTGCAAGGTGAAAGATGTACAGCCGTCCTGTTTCTTTGAGCAAAAGGCGGAATTTTTTCAATGCCGAGAGTTTATCTTCAACATGAGGAAACATCGCAAAAGCGATAACTGCGTCAAAAGAGGCCGGAGTCTCGTTGAGTTCCTCGACATAAGCTGTTTTGTATGATATGTTTTCTGCAGCACAAAATTTTTCAGATGCGGTTTTTATCATTTCTACGGCGCAGTCAACCGCGACGAGTTTACCCTCAGCGCCTATCTTTTTCAGAATGTGCGGAAACAATACACCGGTACCGCAGCCTGCATCTAATACTCTGCCGCCTTGCGGGCAATTTATGCGGTCGAATACGAATGACAGTGCGGCGTCTCTGGGATTGTTTTCCATATTGTCCCATGTATGGGCGAGGAGGTTGAAATAATTGTTTTTTTCCGAATACTTTTCCAAGTTAATAATCACTCCGTTAAATCATCACTTCTTTGCTCAAACAGGCGCAGCGAACGTCTTGAGATGATTTCGCGCGCAACCGGAACTACGATTGGTACTGTAATAAACATAAGAATAATTCCCGGCATTACTTTTAAAATTTGGTACACCCACCACGCAGCAGCCGGAACTCCAAACAGGGGCATTATATACAGGTAGAGCAATATTTGCAATGCCCTCTCTGTAATTTCGGCAATGACCAAAACCGCTATAATCGGCAGCTTCGTTCTGGACTTCAAAAACGAAATAATGCAGCAAAAGACTGCAAGCTCGGCAGCCATTATAAATGCTATTGGAGGGTACAGAGGCGGCATCCCCGTAAGCAATGCCGAAGCAAGCGGCGTTACCAAAGCGGCAATCAGGGCGTTTTTAATGTCCAGAAAAAAAGCCCCTATGGCAAGGGGAATGAACATCGGTAAAAAAGCCGAACCTATGCCAAGCATATGAAAAATCATGGGCGTAGTAATACCTAACGCAGAAAAAATTACGCATAAAAGCATATTATTTGTATCAATGGATTTTTTCATAATGAATATCTCACAGTTCTATATTGGAGCTAAGAAGCTCAAACGCCAGATTTTTATAGCGCAATATACTTTTTCCCAAATTTGCTATAGCTCCGGATATATGGATATGAAAAACAAAAAGATACTTTTGTCAAGCCTATTGTAATATTTTTTTAAAAATTGTGTTATCTCATTTACAATCGGACAGTAGAGGTATTGCCTTGTGTCATTGAGTACAGGCGGCGATTTGTATATACATAACATAACTAATGTCATAATATTTATCATTAATTACACAAAAAATAAAAAAATATTATTAAATAGCACGATTTTAAATAAAATATTATTGACAAAAACCTATGTCCCTATTTAAGATTTAAGAAAATCAAGCCTCTCTATACAGACGGCAAAATAAAATTAAAATATGGAGGATAAATGAAACCATTACTTAAAGCATTTTTCACAATTACATTATGTTTTGTGACATCGTTTGCTTTTTCACAGGAAGAGCAAGATGATAAAGAAGATGCAAAAAATCTACGCTCCGGAAGTATTATTGTAACAGGTAAAAAAACAGAAACCGGAACAGTTTCTGTTATTGACGGCAGCGCCGTTAAAGAAACAACAAAGACCGATGCCATAAACCTTATTTCAGAGAAAGTTCCCTCTTTTCATAATGGCAACAACCGCATCATGGGTTTTGGACTATCCGCCAGCGGCGCAGCCGCAATGACTATTCGCGGCGCTGGACTTTCTGTGGCAGGCCCCAGCACAGGTCTTCCCATACTCATAAACGGGCTTGATGCGGGCATGATGGTAAACAATCATCAGATAGCCGATATTTTTTCAATGAAAAATATTGACCGCATAGAAGTCTTACTCGGACCGCAGCCTGTACTTTACGGTGACAGCGCATTAGCCGGTGTTATCAATATCATCACAAAGCGCAGAGAAACAGACGGATTCAACACCGAAATAGGCGGTTCTTACGGTTCGTGGAATACAACCGATGATTATGTCATGCACAACGGGAAAATTTCCGCTTTTGATTACGGCTTCTCATATAACTTCCGTTACACGGACGGCGCGAGGAAACAAACAATAAATACTCCTACACGGGGTAACGTCGAGTTTGATTCCCGCTACAAAAGCCACAACGGAACTTTTCAGCTCGGATATGAGGTCAATAAAAACTGGTACACGGCGGTTAGCGGCTATTTGATGAATATGGATATTCACGATCCGGGCGGAAAAGGATATGGGACAGCGGCAGCCACTACGCGGGATAACCTTGAGTATTTTGACGTAACGCGCGGAGGGGGTACGCTTTCAATAAACAACAATTACAATAAACTTACAGGTTCTTTGCAAGTCTATTACAATATGGGCAAACATGAGGCATACAGGCCCGGGCGAGTTGCACCGGAGAGAGATACGTATGACTCGTTCGACCAGATGTTCGGCGCAAAACTCAAAGAAAAAATATCGTTCGATACGGGCACAAGCATTACAGGCGGCGCAGAGTACAGAAGGCACGGCGGCCGCGCGAAGAACCGTGCACTAACTGGTGGACGCGTCTATATAGACAACGAGTACATAGACGAGGGTTCGGGATTTGCGCTCGCTGAGCAGTCTCTTTTTAATGACATTTGGATTATATCTGCAGGCGGACGTTATACGCATCACTCCGAGTCTGGTAATTTGGGCTCATGGCAGGCAGGTACTTTGGTAAATCCTCTGCGCGGCACAAAACTGCATTTTCAATCTGCAAGAGGATTCAAGTCTCCGGGTATTATGCAGTACTATAACACGATGATAAGCAATGCTCCGACGATGATAGAATCCGGCAAAAACCTAAAGACCGAAACCTACACCTCTTTTGAGGCCGGAGCCGAACAGAATCTTTTTGACATTGCAACAGTCTCTGTTACAGGCTACAGAATATATACCGACAATAGGATATATTTTCAGTTTGGGGCGCCCCCTCTGCCAATGTGGTTTAATGGCGATAAATTCAACTATAACGGCGTTGAGTCATCCATTGACGTAAAACCTGTTAAACAACTTACGCTCACAGGCGGGTATAGCTGGATAGACATACGGGGCGGCAATAGCTGGAATGATATACGCGCCGACGGCAAAAAACTCTTGGTTAATGTTCCAAAGCATAAGGCAATAGGAGCTGTAAAATTTGAAATTGCAGATTTTATGATTGTTTTAAACGGACAATATGTAAAAGATATTTACCAGTCAGCGTCATCTAAATTAGATAACTTCTTTGTCCTTAACTCAAAGATTGCATATACATTCCTTGAAAACTACAGGGTCTTTGTTGATTTTAACAATATAACAGATAAAGAGTATGTAGCGTTCAGAAACGGCGTTTACGATTACCCAATGCCGGGATTTAACTGGCGTGCAGGAGCAAGCGCATCATTTTAATATTATGTTATTGTCCTGAAACAGGCTTACGCTGAACTTGGGATTTAAGAAACGATTTTGAAGTATGAAGGAGTTATTCATTATTAGCTAACAAAACGTCAAATTATCACAAAATTTCTTCAACATGGGGCTAAGAGGAGCTGCCCAAATCTTGTGCAGCTCCTCTTCTTTTTAGCTGCGCAAGATAAGGGGACCAGCCCCCACATCATAAACATTATTGGATTGAAAAATATCCATATATTCATAAGACAACGCAAAAATTTATTGATTTATCGTACGGGGGCTGTAACAACAACACTTAAGGAGACTTATAACATGGATATAAAGCAGCGTATAGAGAATATGGTCAATCAGATAATAAATGAAGAGCTTGGCGGGAATATAGATAAAGATAAATTACATTCAATTGCAGATAAAATCATCGGAGAACTTTCGACATTAGTTACGCCGTCTGAGCTTGTACTGCTAAAAATGTTATCAGAGGAGAAAACTAATAAAGAGATGGCAGTGGTCTCGGTAATAGGTCAGGATTCGGTAGGAATCGTAGCTGAGGTTACAAGGATTCTTGCAGAAAATCATGCAAATATAGAGAGCATGACGCAGGCAATTGTAAGCGGATACTTTGCCCTGATACTTACAATTGACGTTTCATCAATAAAAGTAACTATTGATAAACTCCAGCAATTGATGGATGCGGCGGCAGATAAAAAAAATCTGAAAATATATATTCAGCATGAAGATATATTTAAAAGCATGAACAGGATATAGGTATTGCCATGAATTTTGAAGTATCCGAAATACTTGAAACAATAAAGATGAACTCTTTGGAAAACTTGGATGTGCGCACAGTTACGCTCGGTATAAGTCTTTTTGATTGCATAAATAATTCAACGGTGACAACGGCGCAGAATATAAGAAAAAAAATGTTAAAACATGGAGAAAATCTTGTTAAAGTAGCAGACAGTGTTGCAAACAGATACGGTGTTAAAATAGTCAACAAGAGGATAGCTCTGACGCCGTTATCACTTATACTCGGCGAGCCAAGACCTATTGAGGAATACATTAAAGCCGCTAAGATAATTGACGATGCAGGTAAAGAGATTGGAATAGATTTTATAGGCGGATATTCCGCTCTCATACATAAAGGAATTACTGAGAGCGAGTCGGCGTTTATAGATTCCATACCATATATACTGTCAGAGACAGAACGTTTATGCAGCTCGGTAAATGTAGCTACAACAAAATCCGGCATAAACATGAACGCTGTTTTACGCATGGGAAAAATAATTAAACATACTGCAGAGCTTACCTCATCACAACAGGCTATCGGCTGCGCAAAACTTGTTGTTTTTGCAAATATACCCGAAGACAACCCGTTTATGGCAGGCGCGTTGCATGGAACAGGCGAAGGAGATTGTACGCTGAATATAGGCGTATCAGGTCCCGGAGTAGTATTTAAGGCTGTGCAGAGCCTGCCGAAAGATGCTGATTTTGAAATAATATCAGAGACAATAAAAAAGACTGCATTTAAAATAACAAGAATGGGAGAACTTGTCGGCAGAAATGTCGCTCAAGGGCTTGGAGTGTCATTTGGAATATTGGATCTTTCCCTTGCGCCAACACCGGCAATCGGCGACAGCGTGGCAGACATATTAGAAGCGATGGGTTTGGAAACATGCGGCACGCATGGAACAACAGCGGCGCTTGCGCTGCTTAATGATGCCGTAAAAAAAGGCGGCGCATTTGCATCATCATTTGTAGGAGGATTATCCGGCGCATTTATTCCTGTAAGTGAAGATGCAACAATGGAGAAGAGAGCTGCAGAAGGGAATCTCACATTTGATAAATTAGAAGCAATGACTTCGGTATGCTCTGTGGGACTTGATATGATTGCAATACCCGGAGACACAAGTACAGAGACAATAGCTGCAATTATTGCAGATGAGATGAGCATAGGCGTAATAAACTCAAAGACAACAGCTGTGAGGCTAATACCTGTACCGGGAGCAGTTGCAGGGAACGAGGTATCTTTCGGAGGTTTACTTGGTAAAGCGAGGATTATACCCGTACATAAAAAATCAGCAGAAATTTTTGTGAAGCGAGGAGGAAGAATACCTGCGCCTATTCAGTCTTTAAAAAACTGACAGATTATATTTATGCGGAAGGGGCAGGAATCGAACCTGCCGCTGCAATAAATTACAGCCAACGGTTTTGAAGACCGCGAGAACCACCGGATTCCATCCTCTTCCCTGATTTAATAAAGAAACAGCCTGATAAATTTTCAATAAAAAATAACTTGACATAATAGTTCTTTTCTACGTAATATACTATATAGAATTATATATATATTTATAAGGAGAATTATATGTTGGTAGAAACCAGGCAGATGGTACCTATTACACGGCTCCAAAAGGAACTCACTCAGACAGTTCGGGATTTATCGGATTCCGGGAATGCAGTATTTATATTAAAAAATAACAATATGGAAGCAGTATTGCTCTCTTATAGTGAATATGAGTATTTAAAAGAAATTGAGGAGATATATGAACAATTTGAGATTAAAAATTCTATAGAATCCCGATTGAAAAAATATAATCCAAAAAATAATATCCCATGGGAAAAGATCAGGGAAGAGATTTAGTCTATATAATCCTTTATCTTTTTAAAACAGCCACTCTTGGCAAGCCTGCATAATCATTAAGCACTGACACTGTAAATCCGTGCTTTTTACCCTTACTGCGAACAAATTCTTGCTGGTCGCTGCCGATTTCAAGCAGAAGCACGCCGTTGTCTTTGATATAATTAATAGAGTTCTTAATAATATCTTCTATAATTTTCTTTCCATGATTTTCCGCAAAAAGCGCTGATTCGGGTTCAAAGCTTAAGTCTCTCTGCATCTTATCTTTTAGATTGATGTCAATATAGGGAGGATTAGAAACAATCATGTTAAATCTAAGTCCCTTAAAGGGAGCAAAAAGATCGCCTTCAAAGAATTTAATTTTTTTCGGACCAAGTATATTATTGGAATTTTTCCTTGCTGTTTTTAAAGCCTTGCCTGATATATCCGAAGCATAAACATCCAAATCCTGCCTGTTATGCTTTAATGCCACAGCAACAGCGCCTGAGCCTGTGCACAGGTCCAAAACCATACCGCCGGTCTCACCCCAATAGACCGCCATATCAACTAAAAGTTCTGTTTCGGGACGCGGGATAAGAACATCTCTGTTTACAATAAATTCAAGCGAATAAAATTCTTTAACGCCGACTATATAGGCTACAGGTTCAAACTTTAACCTGCGCGCAGTATATTTTTTTATTTTTGAGATTTCTTTACTGTCCAGCGCCCTGTCTCTATGTGAGACAAGTTTATATCTGTCAATATCAAGCACAGAAGAGATTAAAACTTCCGCATCAAGTGAAGGGGTCTCAATACCTTTTTCTTTAAAAAGGAGTGTAGTATCTTTTACAATATCACCTAAAAGCAAAACATTACCTTACATTTTATATTACATTACTATCTCAAATCTTTAAGCAATGATTCATTTTCAAATTTCTTGAGACTATTAATGAGTTCATCCATCTCCCCTTCCAATACCTTTTCAAGGGAGTATAGAGTAAGTCCTATTCTATGATCTGTAACTCTTGACTGGGGATAGTTATAAGTTCTGATTCTTTCGCTTCTATCACCCGAACCTACCTGTGATTTTCTCATCTGTGATTCTTTTGCCTGTTTTTCTGCATTATTTTTTTCAAGGAGTCTGGCGCTCAAAACCCTTAAGGCTTTAGCTCTATTCTTTATCTGCGACTTTTCATCCTGACATGTCACAACCATACCTGTAGGGATATGTGTAATCCTTACGGCAGAATCGGTAGTATTTACAGACTGACCTCCATGACCTGACGACCTGTAAACATCTACTCTGATATCATTGGGATCTATAACAAGCTCGTCCTCTTCCGCTTCGGGGAGAACTGCAACCGTAACAGCAGATGTATGAATCCTTCCCGAAGCCTCTGTTTCAGGAACCCTTTGAACCCTGTGTGTCCCGGACTCATACTTAAAAGCATCATAGGCTTCATTGCTTTTAATAGAAAATGATACCTCTTTAAATCCGCCGATTTCATTTGTATTCACTTCAAGATACTCAACCTTCCATCCCTTAGTTTCGGCGTATCTTGTGTACATTCTGAAAAGATCCGCTGCAAAGAGAGAAGCCTCATCACCGCCTGTACCAGCCCTAATTTCAATAATAATATCTTTTCCCGAATTAGGATCCGCAGGGATCAGCATAATCATCAACCTGTCATTAAGCTCTTTTATTTTATCCTCTAATGAAGTTATCTCTAAAGAAAGCATCTCTTTCATTTCAGGATCATCTTCCGACTTTATGAGTTCTTTACTATCCGACAGATCCTTAACACACTTATTATATTCATTTATCTTATTTACAACAGGTGAGAGCTGTGAGTGTTCTTTATTCAGTTCTCTAAAAACTTTCTGGTCAGATACCACCTCAGGATTACTTAGCTGTTTTTCAATCTCTTCAAATCGATGTTTAATCTCATTTAACTTTGCATCCATACATTTCCTCAATGAAAAAATGGGGCTGTCCAATAAGTAACAGGCAGGCAATCCGTTACATTATTACGTCATCGCGAGCCGTGTTTTAAGTTCGTTAGTAAGACAGTGCAAACTCGGCGTGGCGATCCAGTGGATAAATTAAAACTCTGGATTGCCACGCGCAGGTTACACAATCTATACTCAAACGAGCTGAAGCGCTCGCAATGACGCAGGTATATACTAATCGTTTACTCTTGTTACTTATTAGACAGCGCTGTTGAGTAAACTCTATCGCTCCCGGGAGGACTCGAACCACCGACACACGGTTTAGGAAACCGCTGCTCTATCCACCTGAGCTACGGGAGCAGTTTTATTAACTTAGGAGTAAAGATTTTTTCTCCTGGAAGCAATTATGCGTTGAAAATCCCGGATATTCTTAACTACTATTTTATCCTCATAGAGATCAATTTTGTCAACACGCGCTAAATGTGTCAATTCTTTTTGCGCATCTGCAGGAGCCATACCAGCCCAACTTGCCACCTGCTGAATTGTTGTATATAGAATTATCTCGCCCTCTAAGTCATATTGCGGATTCTGTTCTGCAAGCATAATTAGTACATCCATAACCTTAACCAAGGGTTCTTCAAGGAGAAGAATCATCAATCTCCGTTTTGCATCATATATACGTTTTGAAAATATTAAAAGAAGTTTATATGCTAATTGAGGATTTCCCTGCAGAAGCACATCAAAATTATCCCTATGAAATTTTAAAACTCTGACATTATCTAAAGCAATAATAGTTGCAGATCTTGGTTCTTCTTCAAGAATTGCCATCTCTCCGAAAACATCGCCCGGTCCAAGGACATCTACAGTCTTCTCCATATCATTGATTATTTTTGAAATTTTTACCCGCCCTTTCTGAATAAAATAAAATTCATAGCCGGGTTCAAATTCACAAAAAATAATTTGATTTGGAAGATATTCTGCCCCAAATCTGCCAAAAAATTTTTCGTCAAGCTCAAACATAAATTCACCTAACTCTTTTTTTTAGGCGGTTTAAAATCAAAATCGTTAAAATCATCAATTTTATCTCCATCAGAAAGGAAATTATCCATTTCATTATATGTATTAGAATTATTATTATCAAAATTTGTGTCAAAGCTGAAATCATGTTTTGTATCTTTGTCTGAAGCTAATGTTTCATCAAAATTGAATGAGTCATTATCCGTTGTGAAATCCGATAAAATGTTATCCGAAGATGTTTTTTTCTGTTTATCAGATGAAACTCCGCCTAAACTGATATCTTTAATTCTATCCATTGCAAGCTTTGAATAATCCGTATTAGGATAGTATTCCATATATTTCTTAAATGCATAAGTAGCTTTATTATAATCACCGGCTTTATAATAATGCTCTCCTATTCTAAATAGTTCAACATCAGGATGGATATTATCGCTTTCTCCCAAGACTGTTCTGACAGTCTTATTTAATTTTCTCAATTGATTGCTAAATACTCTCAGCATCTTCTTTACAACATTTACATTGCGGAGTATCATCCTTTCAAAATCAGCCATTGTAAGTAATAGTATAACAGTATCTCCAATTGTCTGAGCTGTCTCCTCTCTCGGATATTTTCCAAGAGCTGATTTTACTCCAAAAAATTCACCCTGCCTTACCTCTTCTTTTATCTCCTCGCCGGTATCAATTTTAGTATATGTCAGTATCACACGACCTGATTTTAGTATATATATATACTCACTCTTATCATTTTCAAAATATATAATCGAGCCGGACTTATAGCTCCTTGTAATTATACTGCTTTGAAATCCGCCAGCCATTACTACTCCTTATTTAAATTAAATATCTACAGGCATAAACGGGTACTCTTTTTTAAATCCCACAGCCCTGTTTATTCTTTTTAAAAGACCCTTTAGGTCGCCAATAACAACTTTTTCTTTTCCAGCTACTGCTAAATTCTGGTATTTAACGCCAAGAGAATCAAACAGCGATGAAAATTCTACATCTCCATAAGCAGGCAAACCATTAATAACTACAAGCATAATGTCTTTTAATTCGGCAGAAACTACAGAATTAATATAAGAACCGCCTCTATCCTTAACAACAATTAAATCTGCAATATTTCCCTCTCTAATATCTCCGGAGTCGTAAAGCCTGAAAGCCTTAGCAGGATTAACTGTTACCATTTTATAGATTAATTCATCGCTTAATTCCGAGCCGTAAAGTTTTTTATACAAATTTTTCCCGAAACGCATTTCATATAGTAAATTTTCTCCTCCGGACATCGGTGAGTCTGTACCTATACATACATTGATTTTTTTGTCAAGGAGCATCTTTATGTTTGTAGTTTTATTAAACATAAACATATTTGAGTCGGCGCACCATACTACAGAGGCATCCTTCTTTTTTATTAAATCCATATCTTTTTCAGAAAAAGCTATCCCATGAATCAATACAGAGTGATCTCCTAAACCGCCCTTTTTATCTAAAGTTGTAATATCATTTACAGTCTCCGAATCAAATCCCTCCGATATATGCGTAATAAACGGTATATCATTATCAACAGCCTTTTTATACTCAGCCTCAATTCCATCACCCCATGCAAGCGCAAATGATGCTATGGAATGGGCAAGAGCATAATCCCTTATAGCCTTTGTAGGAAGTATATCATAGAATGGCGCTGCTACAAAATGAGGTATATGGTCGGATACGGTTGTAACCCCTGAAATAAGGTTCCTGTATGCGGCAAGTAAATAAAGATCCCTGTTCTCTATCTGCTGCCTCTCTTGATATACCGGGGAACTCTTTAAGTCATTATCCCATGGGAGCCAATTTTCATAAGGACCATTACCTACTTTCGGATAGTAATTTCCTAAGAGATGATCATGTGAATTGATTAATCCTGCTGAAATTACCCCGCTTACATTAATAGAAGTATTGGTATCAACAGATTTATTAGAAACTGAAGATATTCTCCCATTTTCAATTAATATATTAGCCTTTTCAGTAGTTTTATCAGGGTTTAAGATGGTCATTCCTGAGATTAGCCACTTTTTCATTGTAAATTCCTTATAATATTCTTAAAGTATATTCATAGATATAGAAAAAAGAATTTAATCTGCAAGTCAAGCAAAATAAAATTGATACTAATATAAGTAGAAAATATTATATTTTAACCCTTTTTAGGGAGCAGATTTAGCGGATTTTCCGGTTTTCCCATATAATCAATTTGAAAATGCAATGTCATATCCTCACTAATATTCCCTATTTTAGCACCTTTTTTAATTTTATCGCCGGATTTTACATTAACTTCCATAAGATTTGAATAAACTGTAATATACCTTTTTTCATGTTTAACAACAATATATTTTCCATAACCTCGCATATACCCAACTTTACCTACAACCCCGCTCTCAGACGCTATAACATCTCCCTTAGGATTCCCTTTAATGACCATCCCTATGGAATTAACGCCATCTTCGCCGTCTTTACTATATCCGTTTACTTTTTTTAACGGCCATGAAAATTGCGGATTTTCACCGTTATCATTATTTTTTTTAGGCAGGTTGTTATCATTCTTTATAACAGTATTTTCCGAAGGGATTTTGAGCTTCATCCCTGTAAAAATCTTTGAATTTTCATTGAGGTTGTTTATTTCTAAAATTCTATCTATATCAATCTTTGATTTCTTTGCAATGCCGTATGTGGTATCACCCTGTTTTACAATATAATAATTATATTCGGTTGGATTTCTTTGAGTTGAATTTTTATCTTTCTCTTTGACATTAGATTTAGTTGTTTCTTGTTTACTATTTTGTTTAGAACTTCCGGTCTTTCCATAGGCTTTCTCATTTTGTGTTATGTCTCTATTATCTCTTAGCGCCTCTTTTTTATCATCTGTCTTATAAACTTTTACATTACTCTCTGCCCTTTTAGAATCAGCACTGTTTTTTTTATTTGAGAAAGCATCATTGCAAAAAAACAGATACATTAAAAGAGCAGCAACAAATGTAATAGATTGCGCTCTTATCCTCACCTTTTACCTCAAACCATTTCAAATGGCCATAATATCCCTTATTCATATTATCGTTACGTGAATCTTTATTGTTTAGCAAAAAAAATTTTTTTTATAAGAATATGGAAAAATTTTTAGATTAGATATGGATAAAATTATACATCTAAATTAGTCTCAGTTGAAGTTATAACAAACTTCCCATGTCTGACATTCTTTATGGATAGTATCATGTCGGCAAGGGACTTTAGAACACCGGCCTTGCCTTTTAGAATAAGAACTTCTAAGCAGTTATGAGCATCAAGATGTATATGGGTTGTAGATACTATATTCCGAAAATAGTCATGCTGCAAATGGTTTAGTTTATCAGATATATCTCCGTGGTGGTGATTATAAACTATTGTTAGTGTACCGAAAGATTCCGAATCCGGATCCTCTATCTGCTGTGATACAAGTTCATTCCTTATTAAATCCCTGATTGCCTCAGATCTGTTCACATAGCCTTTATCCAAGATATGGGCATCAAACTTTGTAATGAGCTTTTCATCAATCGAAACGCCGAACCTTACAATATTTTTATCTATCATTACATTTTCTCCGCAATTTATCAAAAATTAAATAATATTTACAGATACTTAATTCTATAAATTGTTTACAATACAATAAAAAAATAGTATAAATAATACTTTTTATATTATGATTGACTTTAAAACTATAGCGCTATGGCATTAAAAATGAAAAGATCAAAACCATATACTGGTATTGCGGAAATCTACGATTATATGCTTCGCCATGTTGACTATGAGCAATGGTATCAATTTATACGAAGTATAATGCTGTTATATATTCAAAATCCTGCGACAGTTTTAGAGCTTGGATGCGGTACAGGTAAATTCGGAGCAAAATTTTCATCCGACGGCTATCAAATATTAGGTATTGACAGGTCTCTTAGTATGCTCAATATGGCAAAGACAAGAGCTTTTGGAAATTTTAGAATAATCTGCGCTGATATAAGAAACTTCTATTTAAAGAGAAAATTCGATTTTATATTCAGCGTTCATGACACTATGAATTATCAACTTACAGATGACGGAATAAAAGATATTTTAAAATCCGCTAAAAATGCAATGCATACAAACAGTATTTTTATGTTTGATATTACAACCGAGTATAATATAGAAAAAAATTTTAACAACAAAACCACATCTTACAAAAACAGAGGGATAAATGTTGAATGGACCAATAAATATGACAGGAATAAAAAATATATAATATCATCATTTAAAATACATCATGACAACGGGAAAGTTTATAAAGAAGAGCATGTACAGAAGATATATTCTCAAGGCGAAATTGAATCTTTACTGAACAGCGAAGGCTTTGAGATTTTACGTATTTGCAGCGACTATACATATAACAGCCCGTCAACAGATACGGTTATGATAAATTTTATTACAAAAAAAAGAGATTAAGTATGAGTTCATTGATATTTGTCTTCGGATTGCTTATAGGTATAGCGGTTTTTTTTTATCTGTATTCGGCAGTTAAAGATGGTCGAAAAAAAATAAGTAAACTTATTACTGCAAAAGATAAAGAAATAAAAGAATATGTTGAGCCGGAGAAAGTAGGATTTAGAGGTATAAGATCCGTCCCTCCGGGCGAAAGAATCTGTCCCTTATGCGGTTCGGTACTCACTAAATATGAAGGACTCTATGCGTCAAAGATTATTGAAAATTCCGAAAAGAAAATTTTAATAATGGGATGTAAATATTGCTTTAAGGATGAGTGACAGAACCTTTACAGTCACAAACTTTTTTTAAGCAAATCAATAAGATAGGGCATAAGCTGTTTTTTTCTTGATACAACTCCTTTCATTATGAAAGTATTATTGTCGAATTTCGGATAATGTACTTCCTTGATAAAATCATGATCGCCTATTATAAGCAGCAGGCTGTCCAAATCGGTTATATCTGTAATCATAAGCGCGGCAAATAAAAGGTCTTCCTTTGATCTTAAAGCTGCCATCGCCTCGCTTATTTCATCTTTGCGTTTTTGTATTTCATTGAAAGACGCTACCTCAATTTGGCTCACACTGTAGCCTTTGCCGTTATAGTCGTATTTTTTCATGTCCATGCTTATAATATCCAACGCCGATTTCCCCGCTACCGCAGACGACGAGTACATGATGTCGGAGCCGAGTGTCGTTATATCAAGACCGGTTATGCCTGATAGAAATTCAGCCATCTCTTTATCTTCTGCAGTTGCGGTGGCAGAGCGCAGAACCAATGTGTCGGACAATATGCCGGATAAAAGTATAGAGGCAATCTCCTTTGAAGGCGTCAGTTTGTTGGATAAATAAAGTCCGCTTACGATAGTGGCGGTAGAGCCGACAGGTTTGTTTATAAAAGTAATCGGATTATTTGTATATATATTCCCAAGTTTGTGGTGGTCTATAATTTCAAGTATGTGGTAGTGCTCTATTCCTGCTATTGCCTGTGAACTTTCATTATGATCAACCATTATTATATCTATATTCGGTTCCCTTACAAGATTGCCCTGCGAAATTACGCCGATAACTCTGTTCTCTTCATCTATTACAGGCAGTGCGCGTGACGCTGATTCTGAGATCATCCATTTGACATCTTTGATAAAACGCTCTTCTGTTAGAGGGGTTATATCATAATCGCTCATGTATGAAACCGGAGTCGAGTAAAGAGCGAGTGTCGATGTCGTTACAGTGTCATAAGGAGACAGAATGACCGATACTCCGTTCTCTTTCGCGCGCTGAGCCTGTTCCTTTGTGATTGAATGTTTTCCAGTTACGATGAGGCAGTGATATTGCGATTCTATGACATAATCCTGAACTTCTTTTCTGTTGCCTACCATAATGATACAGTTCTCTTTGGGAACGGTGGAAGAGTGGGCTTTCACAGAATCCATATCCGACGCGGCAACAACTATCTGCGCGTTAAAAACAGATGCAGGGCTGTCGGAACTAACAAGTTCGCCATTAATAGTCTCGGAGAGAAGGTTTAACGATGTGGGAATAACAGGTCTGCTGTGCGGATTTACCTTTTTCAAGACGTTTTTAGCAAAAGCATTGTAATGCAGAGTTGAGTTATAACAGCCGTTTTCGTCAACAATGGGCAGCATTTTGTGACCGCTGCTATTTAATAATTCGAGGGCATCCCAAAGTGATGCATCTTTATGTATCGTAAGCGGCTCGCGGCTCATGTAAGCGCTTACCTTTGGAATGAGATCGCTCAAGAACTCCGGCTCAGGCACATTGAAGCGTTCGAGAATGTACTTCGTCTGAGGGTTTATTTTACCTGCCGCAACCGGAAAGCAATGGGCATAGCCTTGAAGCCTTTTGAATTCGGCATAAGCTATTGAAGATACTATCGAATCGGCGTCCGGATTGCGGTGACCTATTACGTATATTTTTCTATCATTATCCATTGTTTTACCTGTTATGTTTTGATCTTCTTCCCTGCCTTTATTTATGTCTTTCACTCCCACTCAATAGTCGAAGGGGGCTTTGACGATATGTCATAGACTACCCTGTTTATCCCGCGAACCTCATTAATAATTCTATTTGATATACGTCTTAGCAGATCCTCAGGGAGATATGCCCAGTCGGCAGTCATAGCATCAACGGAGGTTACTCCGCGTATTGCAATTATATTTTCATAAGTTCTCTTGTCACCCATAACTCCGACAGATTTTACAGGGAGATAAACGGCAAATATCTGCCAGAGCTTATTATATAAGCCGGAACTTTTTATCTCTTGCACAAGAATATCATCTGCGTGTTGAAGAGTCTTAATCCTCTCTTCCGTAATATTTCCAAGAATACGAATAGCAAGTCCCGGCCCGGGAAAAGGATGTCTGTTTATAAATTCATCGGATATGCCCAGTTTAATTCCAAGCTCTCTAACCTCATCTTTAAACAACTCTTTCAAAGGCTCAACAACTCTGCCTGTTTTTATTAACTTTAAAATCTCCGAAACTCTGTTGTGATGGCTCTTAATAGCATCGGACGGTCCCTTGACGGATACGGATTCAATAACATCGGGATAGATAGTCCCCTGCGCTAAAAAGTCAAATTTGCCGATTTTTTTTGCCTCCTCCATAAATACGGAAACAAACTCTTTCCCAATAATCTTTCTCTTCTTCTCAGGATCTTCAACATTCTTTAACTTGCTAAGGAATCTTTTTGATGCATCAACATATATAAGGTTAAGTTTCATGGTCTTGCCGTATCTGTCAATAACCTCCTCTGCCTCATTTTTTCTAAGCAGACCGTTATTAACAAAAACGCAATAGAGTCTCTTCCCTATAGCTCTATGTAAAAGCTCCGCTGCAACTGAGGAATCAACACCTCCCGAAAGACCAAGCAGAACAGTACCGTCACCTACATCTTTTTTTATCCCTTCTATTGAAGATTGAATATATGAGTCCATGGTCCATGCAGCTTTGAGTTTACAAATGCGGAATAAAAAGTTATGCAAAACTACTCCTCCCTTTGTTGTGTGAAATACCTCAGGGTGGAATTGTACTCCGTAAATATTCTTTGCTCTGTTTTCTACTGCTGCAAATTCGCAATTATCGGATGACGCCGTCACCTTAAATCCGTCAGGTATGGAAATAACTTTATCGCCATGACTCATCCATACCTGTTCTTTCTTCCCCAGACCCTTAAATAACTCTGACTTTTCTTTAATGGTAATAACAGCTCTGCCGTACTCCCGTGAATCGGAGCCTATTACATTTCCGTTATAGGCATCTACAATAATATAAAATCCATAACATATACCCAGAACAGGAACTCCAAGGTTGAATATTTCATCAGATACTTTAGGAGCTCCCTTTTCATATATAGATGAAGGTCCGCCCGAAAGGATAATTGCCGACGGTCTATTTTTATCCAAGTATTCGCCTAAATGATGATAAGTGATAATTTCGGCATATACCTTTAATTCTCTCACTCTTCTTGCAATCAACTGTGTATATTGCGAGCCAAAATCAATGATCAAAACCCTTTCATTTGAGATTCTATTATTCGAGACTCTATTATTCGAGGCGGAACCATCTCCTTTTTTCATATTTTATTTTCCAATTTATTTATATAATTCATAAGACCCGTTTCTTTAATTTCTTTATTTTTGTCGGATATCTTTGCTTCCGTTTTTTTTCTGTAATCGATCATCTTCTCCGTAAGCGCAGGATTACTCAGCGCTAAAATATTAATAGCAAAAAGCGCCGCATTTGCCCCGCCGGATTTACCTGCCGCCATAGCGGCAACAGGAATACCTGACGGCATCTGCACAATTGACAGGATTGAATCAAGTCCGCCTGCAATAGCAGTTTCAACAGGGACGCCTATTACTGGCAGTATTGTATGCGCTGCAACAACCCCGGGAAGATGAGCTGCCCCTCCTGCAGCTGCAATTATTACTTTTATTCCTCTCTTTGATACGTTTTCAACCCAATCTACAGTCTGCTTCGGCGATCTATGTGCAGATGAGACTATTACCTCAAACTCAACTGCAAATTGATTCAAAATATCAAAACAATCCTTTATCTTAGGTAGGTCCGAGTCGCTCCCAAGAATAATGCCGACCTCTGCCATTGTAATCCTCGCAAATATTTATATATTCTCAAAAAATTAATATTTTTTTATAAGAATAAAATTTTTTACTTAAACTTAAAAATTTTTACTTAAAATCATAACTTTTGTCAACTATAAACAATCTAATAATTATCAATAAATCTATATTTAATAATTTAATTCGACTTGACAAATTTAGAGTGCTTAATATTTTATACACTATTAATATTAAGGAGTTTAAAAATGAAAAGAAAAATATTTTTAACATTAATTACTCTTGTTTTTTCTACTGCGCTGTTTGCTCAAAGCACAACTCTTCACATTAAGGGCGGCGTGCAATATCCAAAAGATCCTGATAAAATCGGATTTGATTCGGCTCTAACATTTAATCTCGGATTAGATAAATATTTTACGCTTGGAGCAGAATCTGGTTTTGGGTGGCTAAAATGGAAAGATAAGAATGGAGAATGGGCTTCAGCACATGGAGGAGGTGCAGTGGTTGAAAAATCAAATTTATATTCTCTTCCTCTCCTTGCAGTTGCAACAGTCAGGCTTGCAGACATGATGGAAGACTATGGATTTATGCCATATATTACCGGAGGAGCAGGTTATTCATGGACATGGTTGCGTGATCCGGACTTTAAGACCAGGTTTGACGGATTTACATGGCAGGCTGTAGGCGGAGTAGAGATTAAGCTTGGCTCGGATTCAAATCTTGCGCTTGTCATTGAGGCAGGTTATAGAGGCGCAGCAGTAGAAAATTCAAATAAGCAGGAATTCGATATGACAGGTTTTATAGGAAGAGTCGGTATAAGTATTCCTTTAGTATCATCTAATGATAAATTTTAAGAAGAACTAATCTAAATATAAAAAACCCGCGCTTTAAATTGCGCGGGTTTTTTATATAATAAGACCCAAAATTTTTTAATCTCCGCCATAACAAACACTATTCCAAATTGAACTGCTGGGCATAGCCGGTGAAATCCAGCTTGTTCCATCATGGGAATATGCTGTTTTATAGCCGTTTGATACTGCTACAAAATTTTGAAATAGGTCGTCTATAGGATAAGGATCTTTGTCATGAGATTCGTCAGTTCCGCCTCCGCCTCCGTTGCCGCTGTCATTGCCGCAGCTAAGGATAGTGAAAAATAAAATTCCCAAAATTAATGTTTAAAAAACCGTTTTTTTGTTATTCATAGCACATTCTCCTTAGTTATTTATATAAAAATATTTATTGTTAGACATTTACGCCTAAGGTAAACACATAGTTTTACCTCTATTTTAGTTATGAAATAATTAAATATTTTACGTTGAGTTGTCAACAATTTTTTATATTGTGAATTAAATGTTAGCATATATATATATAAGTTTTTATATAAAATTATAGAAGAGACTTAAATCTTAAATGAGATTACTTCTATGAAAAAATATTAATATTACAATGAAAACTTAATCTGCCATAAACACCGGGTATGCAGATGACGCAGATTCTTTTTGTATTTTATGTCATTGCGAGCGCTTCAATCATGTTCAGTATAGATTATGCAACCTGCGCGTGGCAATCCAGAGTCTTAATTTATCCCACTGGATCGCCACGCCGAGTTTACATTATTTTACAATGAAACTTAAAACACGGCTCGCGATGACGTAAGAATGTAACTGATTGCCTGCTTGTTACTTATTAGACGGCTCCTTTTTTGTATTTTGAGCTGTTTTAAATAAACTTCAGGTAAATGCCTTGCTGAATACAATGTTTCTCTTGACAGCAAATAGATAGTGTAACATCCCCTGCATAATAAAAATTCCTGCAAGTTCTCCCAAACCTGCAGGAATTATAAAAAATTTCTAAATTAAACTTGCGGTCTTAGTCGTTACCGAAGTAACTGTAAGATCCCTTGAGACTTAGCATTAGCTTGAGCAAGCATCGCAGTACCACTCTGAACGAGTATCTGATTCTTTGTAAAATCAACCATTGTTTCAGCCATATCAGCATCTCTTATACGGCTTTCGGAAGCTTGAATATTTTCATAAGCATTCATTAAGCCCTTAGCTGCATGTTCCATTCTATTATAATATGCACCTAAATCTGCTCTCTGTTTTGCAATAATATGAAGAGCATTATCCATCACGCCTATATTCTTATTAGCTTCACTGGGTGTTGAAAGAGTTACAGGGTTGCCGATAGTATTTTTCAAATTCAAAGCCGTAGCTGTCATAGTTTGAATATAGATCCTTTTTCTTTGGTGCATATTTGGTCCCATATGTATCCACATTGAACCTGTAAGACTAACTCTTGCAAAATCACCTTGAAGAAGTTTCATTTTGTTAAATTCTGCCTGTGAAGCAATTCTGTCAACTTCATCAACTAAAGCTGAAACTTCTACCTGAATAAGCTGCCTGTCTTCAACTGAGTAGATACCGTTTGAAGATTGAATTGCAAGTACCCTTATCCTTTGGATAAGCCCTGCTACCTCGTCAAGATATCCTTCTGTTGTTTGAACTAAAGACATACCGTCTTCGGTATTTCTCTCAGCTTGTCTAAGACCAAGAACTTGTGTTCTCATCTTTTCAGAAACTGCCAGACCTGATGCATCATCACCAGCTCTATTGATACGCATACCTGAAGAGAGAGCCTCCATATTCTTATTTACGTTCCAGTGCTGAAATTTTAATACTCTGTTGGTATTAATTGCAGACATATTGTGGTTTATTATCATTCTGATCCCTCCCTGAATCATTTGATTTTCACCGGCATCCTTGCCGGATGAGCCAAAAATATTCTTCCCGACGTTTTTAGGTTCGGGATATATATCTAATATGTTAAATATGATTATAAGTGATTAAACGCATTTATTTATGATTATAAGTGATTATTTAAAAATATAATATAGATATTACCGGAAATATCATTTTTTTGCATATTTTCTCCTATTCTTATGTTCGGATTTGTATCCTCAAGCTGCTTAGTAAAAAAAATTTTATTCTTGAATAATTATATGAATAGTATGGTATGGGTACAAATTTTTCTTGATTTTTTGATTAAAGAAATGAATTTATATTTGCTTTTTCGGTATTTGTTCAAATTTATCAAATTTGGTTATACAAATTAATATTTAAAAAATAAAAATAATTAGGAGAAAAAAATGTTTAAAATTAAAAAAAGCATTCTTTTATTACTTATTTTTGTGCTGTCAATGTTCTGCATATTCTCTGCATGCAAAAAGGAACAGGCAAGTAATACTAAGAAGATTGTAGTAGCTACTGATGCTACATGGCCGCCAATGGAGTATATAGATGCAGATAGAAATATTGTAGGTTTTGATATTGATATTCTAAAGGCTGCCGGTCAAGAGGGAGGATTTGAAGTAGAATTTACTAATCAGCAATGGGATGGTATATTTGCAGGACTTGCAGGCGGTAAATATGATGCAATAATTTCTTCCCTGACTATAACCGATGAAAGAAAAAAGACTATGGATTTCACTATACCATATGTTACTTGTGGTCAGATACTTGTAGTAAAAAAAGAGAATAACAGCGTTACTAATCTTTCTCAATTAGAAGGAAAAAAAGTAGGAGTACAGGGAAATACTACAGGGGCATTAGAGGTAAGGAAATACAAAAAAATAACCCTTAAAGAGTATGATGAAATAGGATTAGCTGTAGAGGATTTGGCAAATGACAGAATAGACGCTGTAGTTTGTGATAATCCGATTGCTGCAGACTATGTGCTGCAAAACCAAAAATTTAAACCAATTCTTAAAATGACCGGTGATATTTTTACTGTAGAGCAATATGGAATAGCTGTGCATAAAGGGAACAATGCAGTACTTGAATTAATCAACAGCGGTCTTAAAAAAGTTCAGGAAAAAGGGATTGATAAAGAGTTAGAAAAAAAATGGTTAAAGTAAATAAGTGGTTAAAATAAATAATAATAAGACTAAATTACAAGTTACAGATGGAGTGCTCATCCCTGCAAGGGATGACTCTTCAATTTTTTCTGCCTGGAGAATAGTCTTTTATGGCGCATTAACAGCAATGATATTGCTCATAATAATTTCGCCGCAACCATATCGTGACATTCTATTCTTCATCTCAGACGGTATAATAAGAACATTTCAAGTGACTCTTTCATCGATATTGTTTGCCCTTATAATAGGTCTATTAGTAGGACTTGGGCGAATATCAAGAAATATATTAATTGATAGAATATGTACGGTTTATGTGGAGATTATCAGAGGTATTCCTCTCTTAGTTCAGATTTTTTATATATATTATGCTCTTGCTAAATTTATAAAGCTTTCGGATATTGTATCTGCTGTTATTGCTTTTGCAATATGCTATGGCGCATATATTAGTGAAATATTCAGAGCCGGAATACAATCAATCCCTAAAGGACAAATGGAAGCTGCGCTTGCGCTTGGACTTACAAGGAGACAGGCAGTCTTTAGAATAATACTCCCTCAAACAGTAAAGGTGGTATTGCCTCCTATCGGCAATGAATTTATTGCGCTGCTTAAAGACTCTTCACTTGTATCTGTTGTTGCAGTGTCAGACATAATGAGAAGAGGGAGAGAATTTACTTCGCTGAGATATGAGTTTTTTGAAACATATACTATGATTGCAATAATCTATTTAATTATGACACTGTTTTTTTCAAGGCTTGTGGCAATAATGGAAGAGAGGTTAAGAACAGATGTTAAGCCGAGTTAAAATAGTTAATGTTTCAAAAAATTTTGATGGTGTTATTGCGCTTAAAGATGTAAGCCTTGAAGTAAAAAACGGCGATGTTTTTTTTATAATAGGGTCATCGGGAAGCGGCAAGAGCACTCTCCTCCGATGTATAAACAGGCTTGAAAATGTATCAAGCGGTGAAATATGGATTGAAGATATTTTAGTTACAGGATCTAAGGCTAATATCAGACAGATCAGGGAAGAAACAGGAATGGTATTCCAATCATTTAATCTCTTTCCTCATTTAAATGTCATTGATAATATTACTTTAGCTCTGCGGCTTGTAAAAAAGATAAATCCCAAAGAAGCATCGGAATCTGCGCGAACTCTTTTAAAACGTGTAGGTCTTTTAGATAAAGAAAAATCCTATCCTGAGCAGCTTTCAGGAGGGCAACAACAGCGCGTTGCAATAGCAAGGGCATTGGCAATGAATCCGAAGGTAATCCTCTTTGATGAACCGACTTCAGCTCTTGATCCTGAAATGACAAAAGAAGTTCTTGACGTAATGTTAGATTTAGCAAACGAAGGGATGACTATGATTGTTGTTTCACATGAAATGGGTTTTGCTAAAGCTGCAGCAACAACTGTTGTCTATATGGACGAAGGAGAGGTTATTGAGATCGGCACACCGGATGAAATATTCAATAATCCGAAAAAAGAGAGAACTATACGTTTTTTAAAGAATGTGCTTAGAGCTTAAGTAAGAGGTATCTGCCATGAAGATCGAATTTGTCGGGGGAGCTGAAACAGTTACTGGTTCTTCATATATCATTAAAGATGATGACTTTACAATAATGATAGACTGCGGTATGTTTCAAGGCAAACAGGAACTTGTGCAGCGCAATAAACTAAACCTGATATATGCTCCTAAAGAAATTGACTGCATGCTTCTTACTCATGCCCATATAGATCACAGCGGGCTGATACCAAAGCTTGTAAAAGAGGGATTCACCGGTAAAATATATGCCACTAAAGCCACAACAGATTTGTGCAAAGTAATGCTTCCCGACAGCGCTCACATTCAAGAGACGGATGTAAAGTGGATTAACAAACGAAATAGAAAGCTAAACAGACCAGATATTGATCCTCTTTATACTGTTGAAGATGCGGAAAATTCACTAAATAACTTTGTTTCTGTAAATTATGGAGACACAATACGGATCCACCCAAGGATTGAGGTGAGGTTTCGTGACGCCGGTCATATACTCGGTTCGGCGTTTATTGAAATGTGGATAGATGGAAAAGGGAAAAAAACAAAGATAGTATTTTCCGGAGACATAGGCACAGGCGATCAGGCGATAATAAAAGATCCGGAAAAATTAGAGGGCGCAGATATTATACTAATAGAATCTACATACGGAAACAGATTACATAAAGGCAAAGAGGATACGTATAATGAGTTTAAAGAAATCCTTTTAAATTCAATAAATAAAAAGGGCAATATTATAATTCCGGCATTTGCCGTTGAACGCACGCAAGAGATTATTTTTATATTAAATAAACTTTTTAAAAGCGGAGAAATCCCGCCAATACCCGTATTTATTGATTCGCCCCTTGCAATATCAGCTACAGAGATTTTCAGAAATAACAGACAATGCTTTGATGAAGAGATGACACACATTATAATGTCAGGAGAAAATCCGTTGGATTTTCAAAATCTTACTTTTACGCGATCCAGCAACGAGTCAAAACTTTTACAAAATGAAAACGGCGTTATAATTATGTCTGCAAGCGGCATGTGCAATGCGGGAAGAATACAATTCCATTTGCAGAATAATCTTTACAAGCCTGAGGCGAGTATAATTTTTGTCGGATATCAGGCAGAGGGAACTCTTGGACGCAGAATTGTGGACGGCAGAAAACTGGTAAAGATATACGGCGAGGATATAGCGGTAAAAGCTCAGATTCATACGCTTGGAGGGTTTTCGGCTCACGCCGATAAAAACGGCTTATTAACGTGGTTAAGAACAAATAACAATCCAAATGCTAAAGTATTTGTGGTACATGGAGAAGAAGAATCATCTAAATTCTTCGGAGAACTTGTACAAAGCGAACTTGGTCTAAATTCATACGTTCCAAAGTGGGGAGAGATTGTTGACCTTGATACAATGCAATCGGAGTATGCGACATATGGAACTGCAAGTAAAGACAAGTATGATTCAATGGACTATCAGTTAGAATCACTCACCAAATATTTGGGGATTTTAACAGAAAAGTATATGAAGGCTAAGTCTGAAAACAGTCTAAGATCAACAAAGAGATTACAGAACGAGATTATTGATGCTAAAACTCTGTTGAAAGATATAGTAGATGAGTTGTAGATTTATTATCATCAGTCTGACAATATAACTCTAATGGGAGTTGATGTAGATGTTTTTGTGCCGTCGCCAAGTTGACCTTCATTATTCCGTCCCCAAGCCCAGACCGTGCCGTCGTCTTTGACAGTAACTGTATGAGAGTAACCTGCGGAGATAGCTTTCACCTCTGTGGAGATTTCTTTCACATCGCCTACAATAGACGGGTCAGCGCCCGAATTTTTGGGTCCGCCGCAGGCTGAAAATGATAATGTAAGTAGTAAAATAAGCTGTAAGGTGCGCCGCCCTCGGCGCACCGCTTGCGATACAAGAAGCGGTAAAGTTATTTTTAGATAAAAATTAAAGAAGAGTAAACAAAACGAACGATTAACATAGCCTATCATAATTTTTTCTCTTGTATCAAGAAAAATTTTTATACTGCAGAATTTTTTTCATTTTTAATATTATAATATTTATGATGTTAAAAATCATATCTAATTTATAATTAAATTTATCATAAGCGATATGTCAATTCATTTTTTTAAAACACGGGCGAATAAATAACGCAGGCACTAAAAAATCTCATTCTTTCATGTTTTCCTCTTGACAATTTGTAATAATACATTACAAATAAATAATGTTGAGAATACGTAAAACCGATGTTTTCTCTAAGTGGATAAAAAAACTGAAAGACCCCATAGCCAAGGCTCATATAAACCGGCGAATAGACAGACTTGAGCGTGGGAACCCCGGCGATATTGAGCCTATCGGAGAAGGCTGTTCGGAAATGCGTATAAACTACGGTCCCGGTTATAGGGTTTATTATAAGGATACCGGGCGAGAAATCATTATTATCCTTTGTGGAGGTGATAAATCTACCCAACAGGACGATATTAACAAAGCAAAACTTCTTGCGCGTGAAGAGGAGGAGAAAGAAGATAATGAGAACCAGTAAATGGGACATGGCGGAATTTATAGACACAAAAGAGGACGTAATAGCGCACCTTACAGTTGCTCTTGAAGAAAATGATATAGATTTTCTTTTGAGTATTCTCAATGCTCTTGCCCGTTCAAAAGGAATAGAGCAAATCGCCTCAGAACCGGGTGTTTCTCGTGAAAGATTATATGAATCTCTTACCCCCGGCAGTAATCCGGCATTTGTGACTGTTGTAAAGACACTTGACAATCTTGGTTTCAAGCTCAACATAGAATTAAAACATGTCTCCTAATTCAAATAAAAAATTTTGTACTTTTTAGGTGTGTATGGTGGTTTGTTTTTTCAATTTCTTATTCTTCAACTGATGACACACAGCAATAGACAAAGCGTCTATAGCATCATCCTGCCATTCAACTGTTTTAAGATTAAGAATGCGTTTCATCATGTAGTAAATCTGATCTTTTGAGGCTCTGCCGTATCCTGTTATTGAGTGTTTTACCTCAATAGGCGAATATTCCCAGTAGGGTATGCCCCTCAATTTTAATGTAAGAATTATTACTCCCACAGCTTTTGCAACAGGAATAGCAGTTTTTGTATTTTTATGAAAAAAAATTTTTTCTATAGCTGCGCAATCAGGTTTATATTCATCAAGAATCTTATTAAGGCTTGTAAATATCTGCAGTAATCTATCATCAAATTCATCAGTCGGAGAAGTCTTTATCACGCCATAATCATCGACCTTAAAATTATTACTGAGAATTGACCAGCCGACTATATCATAGCCCGGGTCAATTCCAAGAATTTTTAGATTACTCACTAAGCTTAGCCATTATCTCATCGGAAATATCATAATTAGAATAAACCTCTTGAGTATCGTCCTGATCTTCAAGATGTTCCATAATTCTTAAACACTGCGCGGCTTTTGTTTCATCAAGAGCAACTGTAGTTTTAGGAAGATATGTCATCTGATTCATAATAAGGTTAAATTTCTTTTTTTCAAAAAAGTCAGAAACAGCAATATATCCGTCAGGTGATGTTGTAATCACAATATTTCCATCTTCGGTCTTAATGTCTTCTATGTCAAAATCGAGTAACATCTCCATAACTTCATCTTCACTTGCTGCGCCGCCTTCAATAATAAACATGCCCTTTCTTTCAAAGAGATAATTTACAGATCCCGATTCGCCGAGGTTGCCTCCGTTTTTTCCAAAAATAGATCTTATCTCAGGGGTAGTCCTGTTTTTATTATCGGTTATACAATCAACCATAATTGCTACGCCGCCGGGACCATACCCTTCATATCTGATTTCTTCATAAACAACGCCGTCAATATTTCCGACGCCCTTTTTTATTGCCCTGTCAATATTGTCATTGGGCATATTAGATGCCTTTGCTTTTAATACCGCTGTACGAAGCCTCGGATTAGCATTCATATCCTCTCCGCCGGCTCTGGCTGCTACTGTAATTTCTCTAATCAACTTTGTGAAAAGGGCGCCTCTTTTAGCATCTGCAACCCCTTTTTTCCTTTTAATTGTAGACCATTTACTGTGTCCCGACATAAAAACCTCTTATTTAAAACAATTTATAATGTGAATATCTATATGTTAGTATCCTCTTTTAATTTTCAACCTTAATTTTATTATCATATCTCTTGCGCTGTTAGGATTATAATTATAAGAAATAGCCTCCCTGTAATAATTTATAGCCTCCTCGTATTGTTCTATCTTTTCGTAAGAAACAGCTATAAACCACCTCACTTTCCCGGGTTGAAGTTTTGTAAATTCTAATTGTAAATTCTCTATATCTTTATCAATTTTATTTCTCTCATCAACTAAAATTTCATATTCTTCATATTTTTCAAATTCCTTATTGTATATTAATGTCTCTTTCAGTTTATTAATCTCAGCATTTTTCTTAAGCCTTTTAGTTTTATTAGAGTCAATTGAATTGAGAATACTTGTTTGATAATTAATACATTGCAGGTAATGTTCTATTGCCTTTTTATATTTTAGATTATTAAAAAGCATATCGCCTAAGTATTCATAGGATTTTGATCTCCTGTAAATATCATCATTTGGTAAAATTGTAAGCGCTCTATTTAAAAAAGACTCAGCCATTATATAGTTTCCGGTTTTTAAATATGCAATGTACCCCAATGCAAACAGTATTTCAGCATCATCCGGTTTTAATCTTAGATATTCGTTATAGTACTTTTCGGTTTCAAGATATTTTTCAATCCCCTCATACAGACTTGCAAGCTTAAGATATATCTCAGGCTCTATTGAACCTTGCGAATTATCAACATACCTTCTAAGATGGAATATGGCTTTTTTGATCTCTTTTGTAGTATATAACGCATTGCCAAGTTCATGGGAATACTTATATTCGGTCCGGTTTAATGTATAAGCCTGTTCTAATGCATCAATGTACCCTTTAAAGTATAAAGGTTCATCATATGTTTTGAATAGCTGTGAGATTTCATAAAAAATTACATCATCTCTTTGGAGCTCTGTTTTTTTAAATCTCAAAGATTGGATATAGTGATTTAATCCGTCACGCTTTCTGTTTAGCTGAACGCTGCATCTTGCAGCAAACAGGTGCAGTTCGGACAGCTCACTATTATCCCCCAGAAAAAAACCCTTCTCTTTTCTATTTCTAAAGAGAGATACTAAATCGACATCCTCAGCAATATTTGTAAGCGATATATAGCCTACAGGCACTCTCTTTTCTTCCACCATTTTACTATAAATTTCATTGAGTCTTGAGATTACAATATCATATGATTCTCCATATTTTTTATTTTCATAAAGCGCTCTATAATCATCTGCGCTCTGAGCTAATAACGGCGAGACAAATAGAATAATTATTATCAAACGAAAATTCATTTTTTTAATCATGGAATATATCAAATTTTACCAGTGTTTTAACTATATAATACATTAAACCGATTGAAAAATAAACTTATATATTAAAAACGAATTAATTTCTTTTCCAAATATATGTTAATTATCGGAAAAAATTGATTGTAAAATTCGTTCTTTGTTATGAAATCTATACATAAAATAAAATAATCAATAAACTTTCCATTTTAATATTAAAATTATGAATAATAAAAGATTAAACATGGAGACTCTATAAATGAGCCAATTTAAACAATTTAGCTACCCGGACATGTCTAAAAGGTGGATGTTTCTTCTATCCGTATTTTTAACTTTTTTCATTATTACAGCTATTTTATCCGATATAATTCTTCAATTTAACCAATATTTTCCATACTCAAGCGTTGAAAGATTCGTTCTGTTGATTGCAGTCCTGTCTTTTTTCACAGGAAATATAATAGGCAAAGCAGCATATAAATTAATTAATAAATATAAAATTATAAATATAGTTATATCATTTTTACTTTTATTGTTTGTATTTTTTTATTTTTTTACAGAAGCAATCTGGGGAGAAAATTTTTCTCTTCTAAATATTTATATTAGATATCAATTCATAGTATCTATAGCTATATCTATTCCATGTTTTTTAACTGGACTTATCAATTGCTACTATACTAAAATTGTCACAGGTGATTTTATTGATGAGAAAAATCTCTTATCAAAATATTTAGTTATACTTATTTTATCCATTTCTTCAGGAACTATAGCATTCCTTATAAAATATCTGTTCTATCCTAATTTTATATATATAAATTATCTTTGTATGCTGACGGCTTTGAGCTTACTAATCTGCCTTTACTATGTAAACATACCATTCATGCCTGAGAATTTAATTGCTCAACACTACATTGACGAAGACCATGTTAAGCAAGAAACTCATATCTACAGAGAAGATCTTTTTTATACTTACTTAAATTTTTCATATATCACAATCTATTTCTGCTTAGGTTTAGCGGCATTCAATAAATTTTTTGGGAGTGTATATTATTATAATTTCATATATATATCAGTTGCATTACTGTCAATGATAATTGGTACTGCTATTGTGAGAATAAAGAAATTATCTTCATGGCATATTTACAGTGAAATGCTCTACCCAATATTTTTCCTGTTCTATCTTTTTTTATTATATTATTATGAAGACAAGATTTCAGTCACAACAGGTTTTTTATTCCTTACAATACCGTTCTTATCATTCGGTTTTTCAATAAAACAGACCATTTTAAATATAACCAGAAACTTTGATCATAATAAAAGATTTAATATTATAAACTTTTCTTTCTTTGTACTGCCAATCCCATTAATAGTTGCCACTACGCTTATAAATTACACAAGCCTCTACTTTTTTATTATTCTATATTTAATTACTGTTTCAAATATTGCCGTACCGGGTTTACATCTTTTTAATTCATCATTGAGTTTTAATAAGAAGATATTCTACTTTTTCTTCTCATTGCTGTTTATACCTGCAATAATTTTTATGCATTTTTATTTTAATATCCCGATTAACAACAAGCAATTTATCGATGATATTGCCGATTTTGAACTTTTGCGTAATACAAATTATAATCTTCCATATATAAATGAGAGGGGTGATATAAAAAAATTTAATTCAACTATATTCCATCTCTCAGAGAGCTCAATCAGAAATATGAAAAGGGCAGCAGCAGCAATTTCACTCTTCTGCGAAGAAAAAACAAAAGCATTAATAATTGACAGCAACCAAAAATTTTTTAAAAATCCTCTCTTCGGATTTTTTAAAAATGCAGTTGTTATTGATAACGTACCGGCTGAATATATACGATATAATAAACTCCCCATATCCGGAAGAGAACTATATATTACGGAAGAAAAAGAAATTCTGACTTATCTGATAAAAAGAGATGAACTGTACAATTTAATCGTTGATGCGCCGAATATTCTTGACCAAAACTTCCACCCTTTCAGATTTTCTAAAGATTACTACTCATTGATAAAAAAACATTTAAGCGCCGACGGAGTATATATTAGTATAATAGATTTGCAGCTTTCAAATTATGATTTGATATCTGATTCGCTGTCAACGCTTTCAGATATGTATAGCCGCCACTATGTATTTATTTTTTCAGATATTGCAATGATAATATCATCCGACAGTATTAACAATTTAAGAATCAATAAAGATTCAATTGAACGCATTAATAAGATTATAGATAATAACTTAATCTATGGACTTATTTTCTATAATGACACACAGCCGTTAAATTACCTTACCTTTAATGATTTAAAAACTTTTAAAGAATTTTTAGAATCACAAAATAAGATAAATCCATATATCTATAGAGAAGTAGAGAGAAAATATCTTCCTGAGAAATTAGCGGAATTTTACTTTTCAAATAAAGATCAATTGGTCGATTCGCTCTTTGTTGATAATAGTGAAAACAGAACACCTGCCGCATTTAAGTATAGTTTAACAAAAAATGCGGCTATATTAGAACTGTTAAAAAAAGCCGAATATGCTGAATCTATAAATGAATATGAACAAGTGACCGACTTGTTATTTCAACTCAAAAAATATGCAGCATATAATAGCGAATTAAAGAAATACATTGAGTTTGTACTTGATTATAAAAAAAGTTATTACTACAATGAAGCATTAAGGCTTGAAAAATTAAACAGATGGGACGAAGCGGTAGTTTTATATAAGGCTATGCTTACTATTGATAATAATAATTTTGATGCGAATTATAAATTGGGACAACTATATATAACCGTACAGGATCTGGACAATTCATTTAAATATCTTGATATTGCATTAAAGCTTAATAAAGATCATCCTCAAGCATTGTATCAAATGGGGATATTACAATTTTCAAGCGATAAATTTAAAGAAGCCATTGAATACTTGGGAAAGGCAAAAGAGCTTGGAATTAATACCTCAACACTCTATCTATATCTTGGAATATCTTATGAAAGGATGAACAATATAGAAAAAGCAAAAGAAAATCTTGAAAAAGCTATTCTCTTAGATCCAACTGATGTAAAGCTTAGATATATGATGGAACAATTAAATCAAAGAATCGCCATTGAATTTAATCCATGGAACAATAATGATGATAAAACAAATATGGCTGAAGATGAACAAGGTGAAGAGATCAGACTCCCTATTCAGAAACGAGCCATCAACGCAAGATTAAAAGATGCGGAATTGAATGAGAATGAGTAATCAATTCTCAGCTATATGTACTTAATGCCTCTTTAAATTTAGGCATAGACCTCTCTATTACATCTTCTGAGATACAGTAGGCAATGCGGAAATAACCCGGTCCGCCAAATCCTACGCCCGGAACAACTAATATATTATATTTCTGTAAATGCCTAACAAACTTAACATCATCACCGCCCGGCGCTTTACAGAAAAGATAAAATGCACCCTCAGGCTCATTAAATTCATAGCCGGCATCTTTTAATCCTTTCATAAATATATCGCGTCTCTTTTTATATATATCAATATTTGCGGCAGCGTCATTCAATTCTGCAACAATTCTCTGCATCAATGCCGGCGCATTAACAAAACCCAATATTCTGTTGCTTAAATTCAGTCCTCCCAATAAAAGATTATATTCTTCATTCTGAGGATTTACCGCTATATAACCGATCCTTTCGCCCGGAAGGGAAAGTGATTTTGAAAATGAATTAATAATAACCGCATTAGTATATTTTGAAAGAATCGGCGGAACAGTTTTATTGTCATAAACAATTTCTCTATAAGGCTCGTCGGATATTAGAAAAATATTCCTTCCATTGCCGCTTTTTTTCTTTAACAGATTACACAATGCATCTATCTCATCTTCTTTATATATTTTGCCGCTTGGATTGTTAGGACTGTTTACGATTATACCTTTTGTTTTTGGAGTAACGGCTTTTTCGATAAAGTCTATATTAATAGAAAAATCTTTGTTAGAATCTGCAAATACAGGTACACCCTGGTGATTTGAAATATAAAAACCATATTCGGCAAAGAAGGGTTTTATTATAATTATTTCGTCTCCCGGATCAAGAATCGTTTTTAAAACTACATTCATTCCGCCGGCAGCTCCGCATGTCATTAAAATGGAATTTCCGTCAATTTTTAACTTATGCTCTTTCTCAACCTTTTTTGCAATGGAGTTTCTTACATCCATAAATCCTGCATTAGGCATATAACCATGTACGCCTTTTTGCGTTGAATTTGACATTTTTTTAAAGACATTAAAGAACTCTACCGGAGGTTCAATATCAGGATTACCAAGACTGAAATCATAAACATTATCAGCGCCAAATTCCGCCTTCAGTCTGGCGCCCTCTTCAAACATCTTTCTTATCCACGATGACTGTTCAATTGATTCACGAATTTTTAATGACACCGACATAGCTGCACCACCATTAGTTATTTTTAATATCTTCAATCCTTTTGTTCAAGTTCTTAATAGATTCATTATCCGGATTTAATTCTAAAGCTCTCTTTGCATAATCTAAGGCTTCTTTATTTTTACCTATCATTAATAGGCTTTGCGCAACATTATAATTTATCTCCGGTGAATCCGGCTGGATGGCAAGCGCCACTGTGAATGCAGCATTTGCGTCTCCAAATTTATTCAGCTTCATAAGAACAATACCAAGGTCATTATATGAAAAGTAAAACTCCGGGTCCATTGAATTTGCTTTTTCTAACAACTCCTTTGCCCTCATGTAATTCCCTTTTTTATAATATGTTCTCCCCAATATCCAAAGGAGCATGGGATCTTCTTTAATCTTTAATCCATCCTCTACAACAGAAACGGCATCATTGAATCTGCCTCTTTCAACAAACATAATTGCGATGTCTATATACGGATCAACTATGTTTTTATCAATTGCCATACATCTTCTAAAATGAGCCGAAGCAGATTCAATATTGCCAAGTTTCCAGTGATTATGCGCAGCTAAGAATCTGATTTTATAGTTAGGTGAGCCTGATTTATAATCATCTGCAACTATTAGGTCTTGACCCAAAATGGCAAGAGACTCTTTATATTTTTTTTCATTAAACAATTCCAATGCCTTGCTGTATTCTGCAAATGCATATGGGCTGATATAAATCAACAGAAAGATTGATAAAAAAATTTTTTTCATTTAAACCTTTATAAATAGTAAATTTAGAATATTTTTCTAAAGGATAAATATATTTTCAATAACAATTTTAGTATTTTTTATTTTTTTTATTATTCTTCTTTGCTGCCCGTACTTATTATAGCGTCCCATCTAGAATTGTATAATATTCTTATTAATCCTCTTAATATCAAATCCGTTATCTAACAATGTCTGATAAATAGAACCGACTATATCTCCCTTAGCGCTAAACTTATGAACTACAGAATCCTTATAAGATAAAACAGTAACCTCTCGAACAACAATAACCTCAATAAAATCCTCCCTTGTCTGCACTGCGCGGCGTTCGTTGACCTCCGAAAAGGCGACCTTGTTTATGCCCATTTTTTTGAGCGCGTCCATAAACTCTTCAAGAGAATTGTAAATTACTTCATTATCCATATTATCCATAAAAATCAAATTCTCAAAAAATCTGTCGGATAAGTTTTACATATCTCTTCAACTTCGCCTTTAACTTTGGCAAGTATTGAATCATCTTCCATATTGGTTATTATCCGAATAATCAATTTCCCAATACGCCTAAAGTCATCCTCTTTTAAGCCTCTTGTAGTCAGAGCAGGGCTGCCGAGTCTGATACCGCTTGTTACAAACGGCGACTTGTCATCAAAGGGAACTCCGTTTTTGTTGCATGTAATGCCTGCCTCATCAAGTCTGTTTGCAGCGTCTTTACCTGTTACCCCTTTGTTTCTCAAATCAATAAGTATAAGGTGATTGTCTGTCCCTCCCGAAACAAGTTTTAACCCGCCTGATGTAAGTACATCTGCAAGAGCCGCAGCATTTTTAATAATCTGTTTTTGATAAACAGCAAATTCCGGCTCTAATGCCTCTTTGAATGAAACAGCCTTTGCCGCTATTGTATGCATAAGAGGACCGCCCTGAGTTCCGGGAAACATGAATTTATTTATCAGCGCTTCATGTGCTTCATCGCAGAGTATAACTCCGCCCCTTGGACCGCGTAATGTTTTATGCGTAGTAAATGTTATAAAATCCGCTAAACCTACGGGCGACGGGTGTTCCCCTGCAGCAACAAGACCTGCTATATGGGCAATGTCTGCAAGGAGTTTAGCTCCGACACTATGAGCTATCTCCTTGAACTTATTAAAGTCTATTATTCTTGGATAGGCAGAGGCTCCTGCTATTATCATTTTCGGCTTATGCTCTTTTGCAAGTTTATTCAGCGCATCATAATCTATAAGATTTGTATCCTCTGTTACGCCGTATGCTGCAACATTAAAGTATTTTCCCGAAAAGTTTACAGGCGAACCGTGAGATAAGTGTCCTCCATGGGACAGATTCATGCCTATATATGTATCTCCCGCATCAAGCTGTGACATCATAACACTCATGTTTGCCTGCGCGCCCGAATGCGGCTGTACATTTGCAGCCTTAGCGCCGAACAGTTTTTTGATTCTCTCTATAGCTAAGGATTCAACTCCATCGGCATTTATACATCCGTTATAATATCTCTTTTCAGGATAGCCCTCGGCATATTTATTCGTAAGAGTTGAAGACGACGCTTCAAGAACTGCCTTTGATACATAGTTCTCTGAGGCTATCATTATCAGATTATCTTCCTGTCTTTTATCTTCTGCTTCGAGAATTCTATATATATCAGGATCGGTCTTTTTGAGATTTGATCTATCAGTCATTGTATTCCTCTTTCAGAAATTTATTTACACAAATAATACATAAATTTACGGGCAGAATATATGTCAATTTATTTCTATAGCCAATTTGTTAATTTTAATTGCTCAATGTCTTCATAATGTTTTGTATTATTTGACACTAAAGTTCCCTTGTTTTTTATTACAATTGCGGCAATTAGTATATCAGCATCTCCTATTGTCTTTCCGGCTTTTCTTAGACTTGAATACAAATCTGAGGCTATATTTATTACATCATCATCTATTGAGAATACAATAACATCTTTCAAAAATTCCTTGAATTGATTTTCTTTATACGTATTGTTTTTCCATCTAAAGCCTTTTAAAATTTCATAGACATTAATTACGGTAGTACAAATATTTTCATTATTATCAATTGTTTCCAATAGTCTTTCTTTAATTTTTTCATTTGCATTAAAATAATAAGAAATGATATTTGTATCAAGAAAAATCATATTTTATCCCTGTTTATTGAAAAACATGTCCGTTCCTCAACAATTTCATTTATAGTTTTAATATCTTCATCATTCCATGCGCCAAAATGTTTTAATACCCTTTGGCGTCTTGTATCTTTTGTATCAATTGGTTTGGTAAAAGTTATAACTACTTCATATTGACCTTCAACAGGAATTGGTTCTATTGGTTTAAAATGATTTCCATCAAAAATTGCGTTTATTGACTGCATTATGATTCCTCCGAGTATTTATTTCATATTATAATATATTAAAAATAATTTCAAGATGCTTAGCATATATTATTTTATACATTCTATGAGTTTTGCATCAATTTCGATTGACTACTTAATTTATGAATTTCATATCAATCAGCATATTTAATAAATAGTTATGTTAATCAATCTCGAATAAGCAATAATATCGAACAGTCAATTATTTTTGTTGTATTTCCCACCTTTATAAAACCTTCCATATTCCTCTAAAATTTAGAATAAATGATTTTTTTCATATGTCAAGTCTTCAGGTATTATTCTTAAAAATTTTTTATCCTTTCTTTTTTTAATCAAGTAATTTTCAGTAAAATTTCAAAAAACCTTTTTATGTATGGGTTTTGCTTATAATTCAAATTCTTCTTGCAAAAATTGTTATTTGAATTAAAAACTATTAATAATTACATCAGATTAAAATAATATTTTAATGACAGTTTATTATAAAATTTGTTTTTATAATTCTTATGGAGAATTTTAATGGGAAACTACAGATTCAAGATATTGATGTTTAAGATATTGCCTAAAGGATTTATATCCAGAATTTTTGGTTATATAGCGCTTATCCGTCTCCCCCAAAAATTAATGAATAAGGTCATTGCATGGTATTCGGGTAAATATGGAGTAAACCTCAATGAGGCTGAAATTCCGCCGAGTGGTTTTAAAAACCTTAATATGTTTTTTACAAGAAAATTAAAAGACGGCGCAAGAAAAATTGATGACGATAAAAAATCTATTGTTGCAGCTACCGATTCAAGAGTAGATGAATTTGGCGATATAAACGAAGATAGTATTCTTCAGGCTAAAGGAATCGATTACTCATTACATGAACTCATACCGTCTAAAGAAGCAAAAAAATTTATCAATGGTAAATTTATTACCTTATATTTATCTCCCGGTGATTATCATAGAATTCATTCCCCTGTAGCCGGTGAAATAACAGGTTTCTTTAATATCCCCGGAAAATTATATACTGTCCAGGAATTTTTGGTAAAAAGATTTAAAGGACTTTTCGCTGTTAATGAAAGGCTTGTTACATATATTAAAACAGACAAAGGGGCTGTTGCCGTATGTAAAATCGGAGCTATTAATGTTGGGAAGATAACTCTATCCTACGATTATTCTGTGACAAATAAATTTTTTAGAAAAAAAAACGAGCACATATATGCTCCTGATAAAATGCCGCATATAAATAAAGGGGACGAGCTGGGAATTTTTAATCTCGGTTCAACAGTGATTATACTTTTTGAAAAAGGTGTGATGAAGAAATTTGCAGATTTAAAAAAGGGTGAAAAAGTAAAAGTGGGAGAAAAAATCGGAACAAGTTAATGAATAAAAATACTATCCAAAGATTCGAACTCTCTAAACTCCTCCTGCAATATAATCTGGAAACATATTCTCTGCTGTGCAAAGAAAAAGATGAAGGCAAAAATCTCTGGATAAGAAAAATTGAAGACGGCGGCTTTATACTTGATGCAGGAGAAGATAGTGAGAGAATATTTATCGCAGTTGAATCCGGTGATAACAGAGGGCAATTTTTAGCATTAAAAAAGACCGATGGTAACGTAATCTGGTTTATACCGGGCAAGGCATATATGTTTCGTGTCTTTTTAAATTCCGTTTATTTAATCTTTCTTGATGAGGATAACAATTATTTTTTAATAAAAGTCTATGTTGAAGACGGCAGCAAAATCTGGTACTATCGTATAAATGAAAAGCTCTCTTCATACACTATAAATAACAATGTTGTTAAACTTAAATACCTTGACGCTAATGAGGAAATTTTAGACAGCGCAACAGGCGAACTGTTAAAAAGTTATTGATTTATTAAGTCCAAAAGAATCAAATAAATACTTTATCAAACTTGGGAGGATTTTACAATGTTAAAAAATATTATAGACAAGCTTAATCGCTCTACAATTAAAAAGATATTAACATACATATTCATATTAATATTTTTTACAATATTCTCCTCCATTGGTTCAACCCAATCTGAAAGCGATAACTTAAAGAACGATATGGCTGTTATTCTAAAATCACGGCAAGGCATGGAGACAATAATTGCATATATGTCAACTAAGCCCGACCTTTTCACTTCGCATGCAACGGATAGAACTATTGTGCTAACGCCTGACCAAAGTCAGGAGGTTCGCGATCTTTGGGCTCGTTTTCTCGATTATCAGTTAATGTTAGATATTACATGGAACAGATTAAAAAGCAAACAACCTGCTGTGTTAAAACCTAAAGATGAGAGAGCCTTTGTAGCGGCTTATGCGGCATTTTTATCAGCCTATAGATATGCCTTAGATTTTATCGGATTAGTTGATTATGACAAGACACTGCGCATTGTGCTGAATGAACCGGTCTCTGAACTCGGACTGCCTAAGGGGAGTTATGCAAATTTTAAATTCCATTTTCTAAATGTTTCCATTGCTGCCGAATTTGCATCACTCTCCGCTGCATATAAAATGCACATTAAGAATAATTCCATACCGGAATTATCCGGCGTTATACGCAAAGATGAGGACGCTATATGGCAGGCAGGCAAAGACGACGGAATTTTAAATACCTTACGAAACGCAGGACAGATTACTCAGGATAAAGCGGCAAGTTTATTATTCCCTGCGCAGAAGGGCGTAGCGGAGTGGATGGGAGATACGCGTGTACTCTATGGTAAAAAATTTCTTGTTGCCGCCGACCAGATTTCTTTGATAGAACGGCGTATTCTTCCCGGCGACATACTTTTAGAGAGACGGGAATGGTATTTATCAAATATAGGGCTGCCGGGCTACTGGCCCCATGCCGGCATATATGTCGGCGCAGAATCGGAGCGCGATAAATTCTTTGATACGCAGGAGGTGCGCGATTGGGTAATCTCACAGGGGATTAAAGACGGCAAATTTGAGTCGCTGTTAAAAACACGTTATCCCGCTGCGCAAAAGTCAAATCTGCAAAAAGATGAAAACGGCGATGCGCTCCAAATATTAGAGGCTGTAAGTGAAGGGGTTATTTTTTCATCTATAAAACATTCCGCAAATGCCGATTCCGTAGCCGTATTAAGACCAAACCTTTCGCGCTTAGAGATTGCTATGGCGATATTAAAGGGTTTTGAATATTACGGAAGACCTTATGATTTCGATTTTGACTTCAGAACAGATAACTCCATTGTATGTACAGAGTTGGTTTATAAGTCATTCGGCGCGGATACAAACCGAAAGGGATTAAATCTCCCTTTGACTACGGTAATAGGACGCCCCGTATTAACTCCAAACAATCTGATTCGCTATTTTGATGAAACATATGATAGTAAAGACAGACCCTTTGATTTTGTTCTCTTCCTTGACGGCAATATTAAAACAGGCAAAGCAAAAGAGGGGAATGTTAAAGATTTGCGAAACAGTTGGAAGAGGCCAAAGTGGCATATACTCAAGGGTAAGTGATTTGGAGAGGAGCAATCCGCAAGCGCGCATCACCGCGTGGAAACAGGATACAATATTTTCCCCACACTGTCAATGTGGGCTTTCAGGTCAGGATTTGACAATTTGTCATATATTAAAACGTCAACAAAATAAGGTATATCAGAATCATCGAAATCCCGGGCTATCCGCAACAGATCGGTACGGGTAAAAGAATTGCCGGTTTTAAGAGATAAGTCAATATCTGAGCCGTTGCGATAATTCCCTTTTGCGCGGCTGCCGTAGAGAATAGCCTGCCTGATGCCGGAGTATTTCCGGAAAATTGAATCGAGAGTATCAAGTGTCTTATCGGACAATCCGTATTTCATTTAATTTTCAAACCGCTTCATTTTTTCTGCAAACGCATTGAATTGGTGATAGTAAGTATTATTTATTGCGATAAACAGGTCTTCGGCTGTTTCCAGCGGATACCCTCGTCCATATTATTCCTCTTTATTATACTATCGTACTCATAGATAATGTCAACCTGTTTTTTGCTATTCAGGCAAAAGGACATGATATGGGGAGTGGTTATGATATATCCATAGCACTTGTCTTTACAACTGCATTTATAAAGCAACATAAAAAACTTGACATATTTCATTTCACCGATGATAATAATAAAATGAGAAAATCGATTATAATTTTTCTCTTTGTTCTATTTCTTTTTGCCCTTATCGCTTGTTCAACAGGCCGTAAATATAATATTTATCGGTTAGAAGGGGGAGAAGAAATGGGGAACTATGGGGAAGTGAAGAATGCTACAACTACATCCCTGTATGGAATTTTCTATAACCTTAGGAGTGATGGTGATTATTATTGGGGGAGACTGAATATTGACGGAGGTCAGGGCAAAAAGGAATTCGATTTTGTTTTGAGAACTACTATAGTAGATAGAGGAAAAACTCTTTTTGAATTGGAAAAAGGTTTTTATACAGAACCATATAATTTATCTATAGGTTTTGACACAGGCTATGGTGCAGAAAGAGTAATCATTAATAAAATGCTGTTTAGGTCGAAAAATCAGGTTATTGACCTGCGTAAAAAGGTTACGGTAGGCGGGAATGTGGATACAAAGAAATTATCAGATTTTGAAAATTCCGGAGTAATTTATCCTCGGTATGTGAATAATGACGTGATAAAGTTGTACTATAAAAATGTTGATGTTATATTTAAAAAGAACAGTGACTTTACTATAGAATGTGATATTACTATTGAATACGAAGATGATAGAATAGACAACTACGCTTTTACGGCAAAATTCAAGCGGTTCAAATTCACCGAGAGAATATGTTTACCCACATATGGCTGCACTTATTTAATATATGGACTTTTTATTTTTATGGGCCGTTAAATCTGCAAATGAAGGTTATTTATATGAATAATAAAAAAAGCATTATTAAAATCTTAATTTCGGGAGTTTTATTTGCCATTGTTGCAGGGTGTGCCGCTGAAAACAGCAACATCATAAATTCAGAAAAGCTGCCCATGTTTGTAGCCGTAGCCGGCATCATGGCAGAAAAATCTGAGGGTATATGGGAATCTTCCGGCAGCAATATAGCCGCGTATTCCGCCGATGGAATTAAATGGGAGCGGACAAGATTGCCGGATATTGCAAAGTGGAGAGAAGTTTGCTATGGTAATGGAAAATTTATAGCGGCAAACAACGAGACCAACATAGCTGCGTATTCTACCGATGGAATTAAATGGAAACCGGTAAAATTACCGTCTGAAGTGAATGCTCCGTGCATCTGCTATGGTAACGGAAAGTTCATTGCAATAGGCAACGAGAACGGCAAATCAGCGTATTCCGAAGATGGAATCAATTGGCTTGAAACAGTAGTGCCGGATGTAGCGCATTGGCGCGGCGTTTGCTATGGCAATGGAAAATTTGTAGCAGTAGGCACCCACGTCAGAATAGGAGGTATCGACAAAGCGGTATATTCCGAAGATGGAATCAATTGGAAAACAACGACAATGCCGAGCAAGGCAAAGTGGCTAAGCGTTTGCTATGGTAACGATAAGTTTGTTGCGGTAGCTTCTTATAGAGGCAAAGCGGGACATTCCGTTGATGGGATTAAATGGTTTTACTCAGAACTGCCGGATATAAGTGATGGATGGAACGGACTTTGCTATGGCAATGGAAAATTTGTTGTAGTGGGTTCAACTGGCACCGGCATCAGCAGCGACATAGCCGCGTATTCTACCAATGGACTCAAATGGACATTTATAACAATGCCTGATAAGGCAGAGTGGTGGGGCGTTTACTGTGGCGGGAATTAAGGCAGGCAGAGCAAAAGAGGGTAATGTTAAAGATTTGCGAAACAGCCGAAAGAGGCCAAAGCGGCATATACTTATGGGGAAATGATTTAGGCTAAAAAAAGTACAACAAGAAGTTCCTATCTTATAATCTGTCTTATAGAATCTTAAAAAAAAATTGACAATATATAAAAATGATGATATGATATTACTATATTATTTTAGGAGGATTTTATGCCTTTAATCAGACCAAGCGCAGATTTAAGAAATAACTATAATGAAATTTCCGAATTATGCCATGAATATCCGGAACCGGTTTTTATAACAAAAAATGGAGCAGGGGATCTTGTCGTAATGAGTATAGAAACCTATGAATTACTAACCGGAAAATTAGAATTATATTCCATGCTTGAAACAGGGTTAGAGAAAGTTAAACAGGGAAAAACCAAACCTATGAAAGATGTCATAAAATCGATACGAGCGCAAATAAACAAATAATGTATGCTTTACATATTACAGATATAGCCGAACAAGATATTTTACTTACGGTAAAATATATATCCGATGTATTAAAAAGTCCTAAGGCGGCAAATAATTTGTTAGATGAAATTGAAAAGTACGAAGAAATAATTCAAAATACACCCCATATATATCCGTTTGTGTCTGATGAATATTTTACAGAAAACAGGTTCAAATTTGTAATGATAAAAAATTACATAATGTTTTATATAATAAATGAAGACGAAAAAAGAGTGTATGTAATAAGATTTCTACATGCCCGTAGAAATTGGAAAGGCATTTTAACAAATTGCATTGATTAACAGGGATAAGAAATACTTTGTCGTAAACTTTTGCGAACCATATAGTACTAATAATGTTTTGTAAATCTATATCAGGACGGGTCACTCATCTGTTTGTTTAATATAATCCTGCCACCACGGAGTAAATGATTGATTAAGATCGTCAAGATAAATCACTTCGCCAATCTTTGGAGTCAGCAGCCGAAAATTTTTATCCTTGCTTGCCGATGTAATCCGAACATAAGGGTCATACCATGGATGACGGCATATTGCGAAACGCCCTGAGTGAACAGGCAAAAGCGATTTTGCGCCTACATCTAAAGCTGCCTGTACGGTTTCTTCAGGCATTAAATGAATTGTCGCCCAGTCTAAATCGTATTGACCGTTTTCTATAATAGCTAAATCTACACTTCCGAATTTTTTGCCGATTTCTGCAAAATGAGGACCATAACCCGTATCGCCGCTGTAAAAAACTTTGAACTCTTTAGACTCTAATATAAATCCTGCCCACAATGTCCGGTTGCGTTTTAACCAGCGTCCTGAAAAATGACGCGCAGGTAAAATGTGTATTGTAAAATCCGTATCTAACTGAAAGGAATTGTGCCAGTCGCCCTCATAGATGTTTTTGGGGTCAAAGCCCCAGTATTCTAAATGGGAACCAACGCCAAGCGGACATATAACGGCTTTAATTTTATTTTTTAAAGCCTGCATGGTTGGATATTCCAGATGGTCCCAGTGGTCGTGCGAGATGATAATGTAGTCAATGTCAGGCAAGTCTTTCACCGAGTAGGGATAGTCACCTGCAAAAGCCTTGTTTAGAAAAGAGATGGGCGCTGCGCTGTTCTCTAATACCGGGTCAATGAGAATGCGTTTTTTATTAAACTGCACATAACTTGAGGAGTGACCAAGCCAGACTATTAAATTTCTATTTTCGTCTAAACTTTTCAGATCGGTTTTTACCACAGGCAGCGGATTTTCAGGTTTTAAGTTTTCAGGTTTTTTAAAAAGGAATTTATACATAGCCGAAAAAAAGCCTTCTTCATCAATGCGGGTTGTTGTGGGAATCTGATTATGAAATTCACCGTTTGAATAATTCGGCGATTCTTTAATTCGCTTAAGCCGTTCTCCTTCGGGAAGTTGACCAAATGACGAACAGCCGAGTAAAAAGAATGAAGCACAAAGCAATAGAATGAGTACACACAATAATAGAATAAGCGTTTCCCCTGAATATTTTTTATAAATAATAGAATTCATAGCTGTTTTATATAATTTCATTTTTTCAAAAATTCTTTTTTATGTCCAGAATAAAATGTTTGTAAAGGGAAATAAAGCCGGAAATATTTGCATAGTAGGTGTGTACAGGCGCAGACCTGTATGTTTATTGTCAGACCTCAACATTTTTAAAATAGTCTTGACAATGTATAATAATTATGGTTTCGTTTTTCACGATTTGTCCGATTTCGTTTAATTGCAGGCAGCAGGATGCCGCCCTACAATTTCTCCAAATAATTCCACGTGATTTTTGGTACAAATGGTTATGAAATATACACCGTTTCGGCTGTAATCATAATTTTTCAAACTATTATGTTTGCGGACAGGTAGATTTTTCATATCGCTTCATTATTATTTTGATTTTGGGTTTAATCACATTGTAGGAGCAATCGCCCTCGATTGCCAGTGTTTAATTACTACAAATAGATAAACGATTGAAAATGGCTCGTGATGAAAAATTTTTTGTGTTTTTTTAAATTTTTTGATATTAAAGACGTGAGGTCAATTATTCTAACCATTAATTTTCTTGACTTTATAACTATTATCAATCTTATAATCATTTTAATAAAAATAGGAGAATGTATTAAATGACAAAATCTTTCTATACCCTGATTATCATTTCACTATCGCTTTTATTAATCTCATGCGCTAAAAAACCCGAAGCGCCTCTTCACCCCGCAGTGATTATTACTATAGAGCAGGATATATTCTTAGTAAACTTCACATGCAGCGTACTAAATGAAAATGAAAATATCGCATTCACAAATTTAGACGGCGTTGTAAACATTAAGGATAATGCCGGATCAATACTGTTAGAGATACCCTTTAATATCCCTGTTATACTCCCATTTGCAGCAGCAAGTATAAATGAAACTCTTGAACTATCAGAGGATGCTGTAACGCCTGTCCTTACATTATTAAATATAGACAAAGAAAAACTTAAATTAAGCGAAAATATTGGAAAAAAATATTTAGATGAAAAGAACATTGAGTTTAAAGACTTAAATCTCGAAAAAAAAGATATAATTGAACTTCTAAGAGGTAAAATATAAGCAATGACAAAAATAGATGATTCAAAAATATACATTAAAATAATTATAATCCCTCTCATAATAGCATTTATCATAGGCGCAATATCTCTTTATTCAATAATGGTTGTTGAACCAAAAGCCAAAGCCTTAATAGATTCTCTAAATCCGAAATCTATGAAAGAGGCTTATATAATGCTTCGCAAAGGAGAACTCTTCAGCGGCTACACCCACTGGGATTTAGACGGAGACATTGTTAGAAAATCTATAAAATATTTTGATAACAAAATATATAATGAAGTCGAAATAAATAAGGATGACAAAAGATATTTAACAGAAATTTTAAATAGAAGAGAAGCAGGATCTAAGTTAGGGATAGAGACCTCATTATTTCTATTAATTGTATCTTTCGCAGGATTTATAGCATATATTTTTGAAAAACGTAGTATGCAGCAGGCTGTCTAAAATAGACTCCAGTTTCAACCTCTTTAATTCAAAGCGACCCGCTTTGTTAGCAAATACACAGGTCTGCTTCTATGACTTGTTTGATGCTCTGACCCCTTATCCTTGAAAATTGCGTGCGAAAATTGCGTGCGGGTATATTAAGCCTGAGCGCTGCAATGAGCATGCCCGGAATTATCTTGTCATAACTCGGAACAAGAACTATACCGTCCATTCCGTGCGCTTCAACCCTAACATGTTACTATGTTTATAGAGCGCGTCAATAATTTTTTTAAATCGTCAATAGTTTTCGTTCAGCGTTAGAGCGGTTTGGTGTGCAGCCGTTATTACGGCATCAATTTTGAGCGGATAAGCCGAATTATTGATGAAATATCCGAATCGCTCATACTGTCGGTATGGAGCGCGCCGTTTAATATATATGGACTTAATTTAAAATAAATATCTTCGATCAAATTACCGTACTGACCCATAAATGAATTTAGTCTGGAATTTAAACTAAATTCGAGTTTTTCTCTTGGAGATAGTAAAAGGTATGAATCTATTACTCTAAGCATAGGGTATTTATCGCGGGGCAGAGAACCGTAAATATCAAGCAGGTTAGATGCACTGTCGCTGAGGATTTCAGTATTGCAATTAATGTTTTCAATCAGTATCTTTAACTCCCGAACAACCTCTTCCTCCGATGCCTCCTGAAAAGAACCGTCTCTGCGCATAGCCTCAAGCGGCGTAGATGGAAATATTTCAAGCGTCCTCAGTCTGACAAAATCAGGTTCAATGGCATTAATTACTCTTGCCGTTTCAAATGCATTCTCCTGTGATAGTTTACTCCCTCCAAGACCCGGCATTATGTATATGGAACATGAAAGTCCCGCATCTTTTACTTTTAAGCAGCCGTCAATATGCTGAGCTGCAGTAACGCCTTTATTTATCAGCGACAGTACATTGTCCGAACCCGATTCAAGACCAAAATGGACGCGGTTGAGTCCCGCATTATAAAATTCTTTCAGTTCGTTAAGAGATCGAACCTGCGCTGCCGTTCTTGTTCTTCCGTATATTGTAAATCTTTCCAATGCAGGAAAACTATTTTTAATATGATTCATAGTATCATGTAAAAAGTCGGGCTTTAAAATGAGGGAGTCGGCGTCTCCAAGAAAGCATGTCTTTCCGCCGCCGATTCTCCACGATATTATATGGTATATGCTGTCTTCTAAAACAGGCTTATCCTTAAACCACGACATGAACCATTTCATCCTTTCATCCATGTCATCGTTAGCGCAGTTTTGAGTATCGGTTTCTGTTTTTTCCGGTAAGTTTTTAGCCTTCTTGATTTTATCAATGAGAGATGATACCCTGTAATAATCAGCTTCGGAATAGTCTGGAATACCAATGCCGTTTTCATAAAGGAGGTCGTCTATCTGTTTTGCATTGGATATGTCAGCCTTAACCTCTTCAAGGGATCTTTTTGAAAAACGGTTACCGGTCTTATATACAGGGCAATACTTGCATTTATTCCAGTAGCAGTTTCTTGTAACTCTAAATGACAGGCTGTAGTTCTCTGTCGGCGGACGTATAGATGCAATTTCAAATGGCTCAATGGTGTTAAGTTCGATGCTTTTCATGTTGTTCCATTAAAAGATAAAGGCAAATTTTTAGTTCATGTTATTAACATATAATCAAATATATTATTTGTCAAGGACACCTTAAACTTAATCAAAAAATTTTTCAAAAAAGATTTCATCTAATCACGCTGAGCCTGACATGTTATTTAACTTTTACCACAATGACAATTTCTATCAATGTATTATTGTAAATATTTCAATATATTTAATACTTATCAGACAGCCTCCTATTTGCAGATGTATAAGAAAATTAAAAATTACAGCTTTATATTCTTTTCCCCGTATTAGTATCTAAAAATATACTGTTACCTGATGAAGTTATTTTTAACTTTCCGTCTATAATTGTAATCTTGCTATAATTTTTGATTTGTATTTTCCATAGCACAGGTCCGTCCTCCTGAGCGCAGTATAAATAATTTCCGGTTGCTGCATATAGCTTATCCCCGTCTTTCACAGGACCGTTTGCGATCTTCCCCTCCCACTGAACTTTTCCATCCTTAACAAAGTATATGTCATATTTTGTAATAAGAAGTCTTCCCTCAGGGATTGGTTTCTCTTTTTCCTGAACCATTATATGCTTTATACGCACAATAACATCTTTTGAATTTTTATCAATCTCTATAATCTCATTATTCTCATCTGCAAAATCACTAACATTAAATTTTAATATTGACGCTTTCTTCACTGTTATGGCATCCTTTGTGTCATTAATGACTCTATCTATAACCTCGTCGGATGGAGTTGCGTTCCCTGTTTGTTTCTTTAAAGATGCATCAACTATTTTTTCTGCCTTCTGAATTTCATCGGCAGTTATAACAACCTTCTCCTCTTGCTGAACAACCGGAGCGTATGACATGACCTTATCTAAACTTGTTTCAAGCTGTTTAACCCTTTTTGCAACCTTAACCTTGCCTTCAAATACCTTAATTCTTGTTGTAAGTTTTTTATCCGCCTCAACAATGAATTGAGTTCCCCTTACGGCAGCAACAGTAGTCGGCGTCTTAACAACAAAGCTTTCATTTTCTAAAAGTTTTTTAGCTTTACAGAGTATTTTCCCAGAATCCAAGTTGATAGTAGTATTAGTTATATCATTATTGAATAATGAAGCTATCGTCATCTTAGAATGAGGTTTAATCCTTATAATAGATTCTCCGATTTGAATATCACAGAATGAATTATAACCGGTTGTGATAGTGTCGTCTTCCTTTACAGTGTCTCCAATCTCTGTCTCGACATTATTTTTTTTAACATCTCCAATCATAAAGGCTATGACTGTATGTTCCTCAGATTCTTTTATTGAGCATCCTGCTATTAGAATACTTACAAAAAAGACAGAAAGAATTAAAAAGTACTTTTTCATCATATCTACCTCTCTTTAGTGTTATATAAAATACTATTGAATAATTTAATCAATTACTTTACAATTAAAATATAGTTGCTATTTTATTAAAAATTAATAATTGTTAATATAAAAAATATACGACATAATAAATCCGGCTTAAATTATATGGATAGAATTATAGCAGACATAATTTTTTCAAGCATAATAGGCGATGCTGCAGGTTATACTTTAAACGGTATGAAAAAAAATCATATTAACGCTGTTTTTAAGGAGATTAATGGTTATGTTGACCCTTCTCCGGCGTTAAAAAATAATATGTATAGATGGAAAAAAGCGGGTCTCTATTCTTCAATCAGTCAAAATATTTTGATTACTGCAGCATGCGTTGAAAGAAACGGCTTAAATTTTGATAAATATACTGGTTCCGTACAAAAGGCTCTTGATATTTGCGAATCTGAGTTTGGAATCTTTAGAGACCCGGGCGAGGCAGAGAAAAATTTTTTTAATCGGATTAAAAACGGAAAGAACGAAATTCGGCAGTATATCAATCCGTGTTCAAGACCTCTTCCATTAGTTATACCGCTCCTTTTTATTAAAAATGAACAAGTACGATTTATTACTGTAATAAATTACATATCGTTATTTACAAGAAACAGTTCAACTATTGTCGGCTCAATACTCTTCGTTGAGATGCTTAAAAATTTAATTAAAAGAGAGGGTAACGACATATTAGAAATTGCGCTCAATTCTGCCGAACTTGTAAAAAACAGACTTATATATTATCAGGATATAATATTTAGTACAGGATATAATCCTGACTACTTAATATTAGATTCTGATAATTATTTTAAACTTTTCAAAGAGTTATATGAAAGCAAAGATCCTGCGCTGTATGAAAAGATTATATGCGATTATGCAGAGAAGAGGAGTACAAACAGAATAACAAGGGCAAATATCAATCTTCCTGATACTATTCTCCCAATGGGGGTAATTCTCTCTAAAATTTGCTCTGACCCTGCAAAGATATACAAAACAGGAGCTATGGAGGGAGGTTCGGCTTCATCTCTGACTGCCGTTTCATCTGCCGTTACGGCTGCCTTTTATGGGCAGAGTATTCCGGAAGAATATTTAAACTCTCTTATTAATAAAAAAAGAATAAAGAATATTATTGATTTACTTACCGATGATAAAAACAGGGATCTTATCATTGATGAGATTATAAACGGCGAGCCTAAACTAACTAATAAAGAATTGGAAGAGTTTAGAGCAAAAAATAAAGGGATTGCCGTTGCAAACAAGAAAAAGAGAAAAAGAGCAGATATAGAGTCGGAGATGTCAAAACATATAGTAGAGAGTTGGACTAAACTTGATAAGGCAAAGTGGAAAAAAGACAGGAAAAGAGATAAATTATAAAATATTTGACAAAATTTTCTGAAATATAATATTTCTTTTATTATGCAATTATTGTATATTTTATAAATATACTTTTACATGGAGGGATTTAATGTTTAAATGGAAACTCAATAAGTATGCAATTATTTTTTTTATGGTAAGCGCATCTGTAATAGGTGCAAACTCAAAGGATTTCTCATACAGGGAGATAAATCTTGATTCTATATCCAGATACTATGAGGATAGAATTGCTTACCAGCAGATTGAATATATAGTTGATCCGGAGGTACATCAGCAGCAGGATCCGTCTGTTGCTTCTCTTCTTATAATTAAGAGTAATAAGATGTATCTGTTTAAAGATGGATACGATGACCCTAAAGCGGCAGAAGAAAACTATAGAGCTAAAGACATGTCGCGCCGCCTTAGTTTTAACGAAACATGGGAGAGAAATATAGACGGGAAACCTGACTTCCTGCTTATTTATGATAAAAGAAAAGAGATATTAAGAAATATTATTCTCCCCGGAAGTAATGAAAATCTCAATCAGAGATATACGGATTTCTATCTTAATATAAGAAATGCATTTTTACAGAAACATGTAGATTCATTTCGTCAGATGATGGTGTACAGAACTGATGTAGAATTTAAGGTGAACAGGGCGGCAATTCCAAAGAGAATAAATGATGACACCCCTGTAAAATATCATACATCCGTAACAGCGAAGACAATCGACGGCAGAATCTATTATGCCGAAGATGCAGACGGCGACGGCATCACAGAGACATTTTCAGTCGAGATAGGCGACGGCTTTAATTGGGACTATAAATCCGGACCTAATATTATTTTAATCCTAAAAAACAAACAGGAAGATATTAAGAATATTATCGGCAAGCTGACAAAAGAGGCTTATGAAGGTACTCCAGAAGAAGTTAAGCTCATAGACCAACAGTTCGACCGCCTTGAAAAAGAGATACCGGTTTTAATGGATCAAATAATCAGAGGTGATTTTGATAAATACGGCAAGTAGGGGCAAAGGACAAATTACAAATTACAGTGTACAAATGTAGGGGCGGCATTCTGCCGCCTTGTAACTTCTACCTACAGTAAAATTTTTTTAAACCGATACTAACCACTAACCACTAATCACTAACCACTATCTTCTCACCAGCCCGACATTATAACCCTTGCTGGAGTTCTTCTGCCTGTTTTTGTGGCATCGCCAAGCTGACCATACTGATTATTTCCCCAAGCCCAAAGTACGCCGTCTCCTTTGATTGCCATGATGTAGTCGCCGCTCGTAGAACTACTATTTATAGTATTACTAATAGATACTTCTTTCCACCTATCCCCTATCTTAATAGGTGTTTCGCTGTATGCTGTAATATCGTCGTTAAGTAGCCCAAATTCATTAGACCCCCAAGTCCAAAGCGTACCGTCGGTTTTGATTGCTGCTGTGTAAAGGACTCCTGCAGAGAGAGCTTTCCAGTTTGTATCGGTTCCTATTTGAACAGGGGCGTTTCTGTCTGTTGTTGTATCGTCGCCAAGTTGACCGAAACTATTAGACCCCCAAGCCCAAAGCGAGCCGTCGGTTTTGATTGCTATTGTGTGACTTGCGCCTGCTGAGACTGCTTTCCATGTATCACTCCCTACTACCTTAGTAGGGGTTAATCTGTTTGTTGTTGTGCCGTCGCCAAGTTGACCATAATAATTAGCTCCCCAAGCCCAAAGCGAGCCGTCGGTTTTAATTGCTACTGCGTAGTAGTATCCTGCGGAGACTGTTGTCCATGTATCACTCCCTATCTTAGCAGGGGTTAATCTGTTTGTTGTTGTGCCGTCGCCAAGTTGACCGCCGTCATTATTTCCCCAAGCCCAAAGCGAGCCGTCGGTTTTAATTGCTACTGCGTAGTAGTATCCACGAGTAGAAACTGCTATCCAATTGTCTGTATTAGTCCCCACTATAACAGGGGTGTATGAGTCTGTTGTTGAGCCATTGCCCAGTTGACCATAATTATTCCTTCCCCAAGCCCAGAGAGTGCCGTTCTCTTTGATTGCTGCTGTGTAATTATACCCTGCAGATACTGCTTTCCACTTATCTTTTATTTCTATCTGTATTGGTATTGGAATTGCGGTAAGGTCTGGGATGATTAACCCAAGTTGACCATACCGATTATTTCCCCAAGCCCAAAGCGAGCCGTCCTCTTTGATTGCTGCTGTGTAATCGTCCCCTGCTGATACTTCTTTCACGTCTCTTAAAAATACCGGCACACCTGAGCCTGTGCTTGAGTCATCGCAAGAGGTTAAGATGCAAATTACAATGTACAGATTACAAAGTACAAATATTGTTTTCATTTTAGTTTTTAATGATTTATTTAACATTGTTTTCACCTCGTTTTTCATTTCTTCATACGTCATCGTTGCGTCATTGCGAGCGCTTCAACACATTTTGTATAGATTGCGTAACCTGCGCGCGGCAATCCAGAGCCTTAATTTATCCTGCCGGATTGCCGCGCCGGGTTTACATTATAGTTCTAACAAAACTTAAACTCGGCTCGCAATGACGCAGGAGTGCAACTAACCACGCTGAGCCCGATATGTTATTTAACATACTGCTGCAATGACGCATGATATAACCTTTCCGCATTACAAACCAAAAGTATATGTTGCCGTAAGCGTTACGCCGTAAAATTGATTCTTTATTTTATCTATAAGAAACGGCTCATAGTCATAGTAATCAGTTATAAAATATTGAAATCTAAACCCAAGGCTTATTACGGTTGATATGGGCGCTATATAATACGCGGCGGATATATTTGTATTGATGCCGTACTCGTTATACCCTACAGTCATCTTCGTGGTACGGCTTTTATCGTATAATAAATTATCTTCAAATTTTTCTCCCGCGCTGAATAAATAGAAGCCCGAAAGAGTAGCAAGGAGGAATATATTCTCTGTAATCGGGTAGGTAAAGCTTAAGCCCAGACCAGGGCCAAAGCTGTCATGTTTGCTTTGACTGCTGTGAGTTTTTGTTGTAATATCATCATAAGATAATTTAATTTCATACCCAAGATATTTTACGCCGGCAAAGGCTTTGAAGTAATTATTCAATCTGTAATTTAAGGCGAAGTCAGAGTCGCTCCTCTTAATCTTTGATTTTACGGAATAGTCGCCGCCGTAGTCCTTATAAACCTCCTCCGTATAATTAAATTTACTGTAGAGATACACAAATGTTAAATTAAAATCATTGTTTAATTTTGCGGAGAGTACGGGGCCATAGAGGAACGTAGGGTCAAAGGCGTAGTTGTTATTCTTTCTTATACTGTAGTCATACGTGTTTTCAAATCTGCTGCCCCACGCATACCATGCGGTTGCTCCTGCAGTTATATCAAAGCAAAATCCTTTAACAGGTATAATAATACATATACATACGCATATTATATATTTTAATAAAGGTCTTTTCATCTCCACTCCATTCTTCATTAAACAGCTAACTATTAACCTCAAACCACTATTCTTTCATTCTCCTGCCGAGTGTATAACCTTGGTAGGGGTGTTTCTGTTTGTTGTTGTGCCGTCGCCAAGTTGACCAGAACCATTATACCCCCAAGCCCAGAGCGAGCCGTCTTTTTTAATTGCGACTGTATGGCCACCTCCTGCAGATACTTCGCGCCATCTATCTTTACCTATTTGAATAGGGACAGGGATGTATATTTTTGTGTCGCTGCCAAGTTGACCATCAGTATTATCTCCCCAAGCCCAGAGCGAGCCGTCTTTTTTAATTGCTACTGTGCCAGATACTGTATCCCAGTCTGTATCAGCCCCTATCTTAACAGGGGTGCTGCTTGCACCACCCCAAGCCCAAAGAGTGCCGTTAGTTTTGATTGCTACTGTGCCAGATACTGTTTTCCAGTCTGTATCAGTCCCTATTTGAACAGGAGCGGTTCTGTCTATATTTGTGCCATCGCCAAGTTGACCCGAGTCATTTTTTCCCCAAGCCCAGAGCGAGCCGCCGGTTTTAATTGCTACTGTGTGATAACCATCTGCAGCGACTGCTATCCATGTATCAGACCCTATCTTAACAGGGGTGTTTCTGTTTGTTTTTGTGCCGTCGCCAAGTTGACCATAATAATTATCTCCCCAAGCCCAAAGTTCGCCGTTAGTTTTAATTGCTGCTGCGTGGCTGTAGCTTTCAGATACTGTATCCCAGTCTGTATCAGCCCCTATCTTAACAGGGGTGCTGCTTGCACCACCCCAAGCCCAAAGAGTGCCGTTAGTTTTGATTGCTACTGTGCCAGATACTGTCTTCCAGTTTGTATCAGTCCCTATCTTAACAGGGACATCGCTGTCTATATTTGTGCCGTCGCCAAGTTGACCCAAGTCATTTCTTCCCCAAGTCCAAAGAGTGCCGTCGGTTTTAATTGCACCTGTGTGTTGATTCCCTGCAGAGACTATAGCGGCATCGTGGAAATATACAGGTCCGCCTGAACTTGGATCGCAGGCAAAAAATGGCAATGTAAGTGTTAAAATAAAAAGCGGTAAGATTAATTTTCGCAGGGGCAATCGACACGATTGCCAGATTATTGACGGTAATACTATTTTTAGATGAAGATTAAGAAGATTTAGATTAAGATTACGGAACGGAACGGAACGGAACGGAACGGAACGGAACGGAACGGAACGGAACGGAACGGAACGGAACGGAACGGAACGGAACGGAACGGAACGGAATATTTTTAATAAGTTTATCATTGCGTTTCCTCTTGTGTCAAGAAAATTTTTTATGATTCCGAATTTTTTTCTTTTAATACTATAATGAATATTTAGATGTTAAAAAATCGTATCTAATTTGTAATTAATTTTTTTTGCAAGAGATATGTCAACAGATTTTTTGAGTTGAATGTGTAATTTTGTTATGTGTCTCGTTCTGAAATAGGTTTACTTATTAATAGTTAAATAAGCAGTTACATTTTTTTTACGTCATTGCGAGCGCTTCAGTTGTGTTCACTATAGATTGCGTCATCTGCGTGTGGCAATCCAGTGCTTTAAATTTATCCCTCTGGATTGCCACGCCGAGTTTACATTGTTCTATCGGATGAACTTAAAACAGGTTTCGCGATGACGCAGGTATGTAACTAATCGCGCTAAGCCCGACATAGTCACGCTGAGCCCGACATGTTATTTAACATATACAATTACCTGCGTATGACTTATCAGACAGCCCCTACACGAACCATTAATATAAATAGTAGTACTTACCCCTTGTTGTCAGGTATTTGCCTATTACCATTCTTTGGACTTGTACTGTACCCTCGAAGATCTGCATTATTTTTGCATCTCTCATGAGTTTTTCAACGGGATATTCTTTTGAATAGCCGTAGCCGCCGTATATTTGAACTGCGTCTACTGTATTTTTCATTGCAGCATCTGCAGCATACATCTTTGCAATATTAGATGCCATTTTAAACGGATGTCCATGATCCTGAAGCCATGCAGCTTTTAAGTATAGAAGTCTTGATGCTTCTGTTAAAGCTGCCATATCAGTGAGCATAAACTGTATTGCCTGAAATGAAGAGATCGGTTTGCCGAATTGTTTTCTTTCATTTGAATATGCTATGGAGTAGTTTAATGCTGCTGTAGATATACCTGTTGCCATAGCTGCAACTGCTGTTCTTGAGTAATCTAATGTCTCCATAAGAACAGGAGCGCCTCCGCCTTCTCCGCCGATACACATCCAGCCGGGAACCCTTACATCTTCAAAAAAAATTTCAGCTGTGCTGCTGGTTCTAATGCCAAGCTTATCCTCTTTTTTACCAACCTTTATACCTTTTGCCTCTCCATCTACCATGAAGCAGCATATTCCCTTATTTCCTAAAGTGCGATCCATCGTTGCAAAAACTGTGAATTGCTTTGCAAATTCCGCATTTGTAATAAATTGTTTAGCTCCGTTTAAGATCCAGTCATTGCCGTCTTTTGTACATTTCATTGACATACCGCCAAGCGCATCTGAACCGGCATTAGGTTCCGTCAGGCAGAAAGCTCCCATGCTCCCTTCCATCATCCTGCCGAACCACCATTTCTTCTGTTCGTCATTTGCTCCTACCATAACAGGGTCAGTAGAGAGGAGTGAATTTGCCGTTATAGTTGTAGCAACGCCTGCATCTCTCTGAGCGATTTCGTCAATAATCATATAACGCGTTAAGTTATCAAGCTCCATTCCGCCATATTCAACCGGAACGCCAATAGTGGTTAGCCCAAGCTCAAACATTTTTTCAAACAGATCCATAGGGGTATGTTCATTTTTATCCCACTCGGCAGCAAATGGTTTGATTTCATTATCCGCAAAATTTGCAGCCATTTCTATGATCATTTGCTGCTCTTCGGTGAAATTGAAATTTATAGGCAAAGCCCTTGATAATTTTTCTGATTCAGAACTAGTCATTAATTCCTCCTAAAATTTTAATAGAAATTGTTATTTTAATTTATTAATATAAGGCTGTAAGGCTAAATTATATATATTTTTTATACATTATAAACTTTACAGCAATTTATTTTACTATCTATATTATTGCAATTAAAAAACTTTGCAGCTGATAAACAAAATTGTGTAAATTTTTACCACATGTAAGCAATATATTTTACCACAAAGAAATAATTAATATGACTATTGTATCTAATAATATATTTATGTGTCATATAAATTTAATTCATAAAATCAACAGGAGGAATCTATGTTTGAATTATCTGAAGAGCATTTGATGGTTAAAGACATGTGCCGCGGGTTTGCAGAAAATGAGTTGAAGGAACAGGCTGTTGAGATTGACAAGACTCACGCTTTCCCGCTAGAGACTACAAAAAAACTCGGAGAACTTGGTATTATGGGAGTTGTTTATCCTGAAGATTATGGCGGAGCCGGAATGGATTATGTTTCATACGCTATTGCTGTTGAAGAAATATCAAGGGTTTGCGCATCATCAGGAGTTATTGTTTCAGCTCATAACTCTTTGTGTGTATCTCCGATTTATTACTTTGGCACTGAAGAGCAGAAAAAAAAATATCTTCCGAAACTTTGTAAAGGCGAGCATATAGGCGCATTTGGCCTTACCGAGCCGAGCGCAGGATCGGACTCAGGCGGAACAAAAACCGTTGCTGTTAAAGAAGGTAATGGTTATAAACTCAATGGAACTAAAAACTTTATCACTAACGGCGGATATGCAGATGTTCATGTTACTTTAGCTGTAACAGATAAGGACGCGCGCAAGAATCAAAATACATCATTTTTTATTATAGAAAAAAATGACCCCGGATTCTCAGTTGGAAAGGTTGAAGAAAAACTTGGAATATGCGCATCTTCAACAACAGAGATGGTTTATGTTGACTGTAAAATTCCGGAAGATAGAATGCTTGGAAAGCCGGGTGAGGGATTTAAGATTGCCATGCATACGCTTGACGGCGGACGCGTAGGTATTGCAGCTCAAGCGCTTGGAATTGCTCAGGCAGCATTAGAGGAAGCTGCAAAATACGCTAATCAAAGGGAGCAGTTCGGAGCGCCAATAGGAAAACTTCAGGCAATTCAATGGATGATTGCAGATATGGCAACAGAGATTGAAGCTTCAAGGTTACTTGTTTATAAGGCAGCGGATCTTCTTACAAAAGGTCACGGGAATCGCCGTCCTGCAAGTAAATATGCCGCTATGGCTAAATTATATGCAGCAGAGGCTGCCCATAGATGTACACACAAGTGTATTCAGATACACGGCGGTTACGGATATGTAAAAGAGTATATTGCAGAAAGACTCTACAGGGATGCAAGAATTACAGAAATCTATGAAGGAACATCAGAGATTCAAAGACTTGTAATTGCTACTGCTGTACTCTCAGAGTTTGAAGATTAATTTTTATAAAGATGAAATTGTGTTTTAGACACAAAGATTGTATTAAAAAATGCGTGGCTGTCCGAAAAGTAAATTTTCGGGCAGTCTTTATTTTTTGCCGATTTTGAATCGGGATTATCTCAATGCCTCGCAAATTGACTCAGTTGTGTTAATCGTTTGGGTTCATTTCATCCCGGCCCCATAACTACTTTGCTGCCGACAACTGCCATGGAATCGTAACCCCATTGAGCCTCAGAAAATCCTTTCTTTTCTGTAACGGTCTCCTTTACAGTGTCTATTATGAGAATAGAAGTACCCCCGTCGGCTGGTCCCATAATTACTTTATTTCCTGCAACGGTGATTGCAGAGTGACCCCAAGCCGCTTTAGAGAGACCTCTCTTTTCTGTAACCGTATTTTTTGAGGCGTCTACAATGAGGATTGAATTGCCCGGTGTCTCAATGTCTCGCCCTATGACAACTTTATCACCGGCTGCAGCCATAGCGTAGTAGCCCCACATAGCCTTGGATAACCCCTTTTTTTCCGTAACGCTGTTATTTTGGGCGTCTATAATGAGTATTGAAGCAGCGCAGAAATAACCTGTTCCCATGACGACCTTGTTTCCGGCAATGACTGAAGAACCTGCTCCCCATCCGGTCCAGGAAAGACCGCGTTTTTCCATAACCGTCCCTTTATCCGTATCCGCAATGAGAATCGAATCGCCGGTACTGAACCTTCCGATAACTACCTTGCTGCCTACAACCGTCATGGCGTTGTGACCCCATTGAGCCTCAGAAAATCCTTTCTTTTCTGTAACGGTCTCCTTTACAGTGTCCACTATGAGTATTGAAGTGCCGCCGAATGGTCCCATAACTATCTTATTTCCTGCTGCGGCGATTGACTCATAACAACCCCAAGGCACTTTAGGAACGGTACGTTTTTCCGTAACAGTCATTGTGCCGGTGTCTACGATGAGGATTGAATTACCGCTGCTATTGCCCGGTCCCATGACAACTTTATTTCCTGCAACGACAATACTGCTGTCGTTACCCCACAGAGCATTAGAGAGTCCGGCTTTTTCCGTAACAGTCATTGTGTCGGTGTCTATAATGAGAATTGAATCTCCTGCTTTAAACTCGTGGCCGTACCCGCGTCCCATGACAACCTTGTTTCCTGCAACGGCAATACTGCCATGCCCGCCCCAGTTTGCTTTAGAGAAGTTGTTTCGTTCAATAACAGTTTCAGTATCGACATCTATGATGAGAATATGGTTGCCTTTTCTGCCTCCGCTCATGACGACCTTGTTTCCGGCAACGACAGTGCTGTTACAACCCCAAGCAGCGGCAGTGAGACCGCTTTTTTCAGTAACAGTTTCTTTAACAGGGTCTATAATGAGGATTGAATTGCCTCCGCAATCGCCTCGTCCCATGACGACCTTATTCCCGACAGCGACAGTGCTCCCGCGTCCCCATTCTGCTTTAGAGAGGTTTCCTTTTTCAATAACGGTATCGGTGTCGGTATTTACAATGAGGATTGAAGTACCGCTATCGATGTGTTCCATGACGATTTTGTTTACGGCGCCTGTATTATTGCTTCGCTGAGTTTCGGAGAGTCCGTCTTTTTTACGGTTTCCTTTCGCGATGTCTATTATAAGGATTGAATCTCCATCGCTCCGTCCGGAACCCATAACTACCTTGTCTCCGGCAATGGCTGCACTGCCGCTGCTGCCCCACGGAGCATTAGAGAGTCCGCCTATTTCGTTTACTGTTCCTGTGTCCGCATCTATGATTAGGATTGAATCGCCGCCGAGGTCGACTGGTATGCCGCGATTAAAAAATCCTCTCCCCATAAATGTTGTGACAAGGCTTGTTCCCATGATTACTTTGCTGCCAGCGACAATCGTACTGTTGAGACCCCAGAATAATTTTTTAGAGAAACCGCCTTTTTCTGTAACGGTTTCTTTATCGGCATCTATGATTAGGATCGAATTACCGGTACTGAACCTGCCGTACCCCATTATGACCTTATTGCCGACGACGGCAGTACTGCCTCGACCACGATCAGTTTCTTCAAAAAAACCTGTTCTTTTTTCAGTAACGGTATCGGCGCCTGTATTTATAATGAGGATTGATTTACCGTAACCGCCCATAACGACTTTGTTGCCGGCAACTGCTGTGCTGCCGGATCCCCAATCAGTTTCAGAGAGTCCTCTTTTTTCAGTAACGGTATCGGTGTCGGTATTTATGATGAGGATTGATTTACCGTAACCGCCCATAACGACTTTGTTACCGGCAACTGCTGTACTGTCGGATCCCCATTTTTTTTCAGAGAGCCCGCCTTTTTCAGTAACGGTTTCATTTACAGTGTCTATGATGAGAATCGAAGCGCCTTTGGAACCCGGTCCCATGATGACTTTATTTCCGGCTGCGGCTGTGCTGCGGTACCCCCAACCGGCGTTTGAGAGGACTCCTTTTTCAATAACGGTTTCTTTACCGGTATCTACAATGAGGATTGAACTACCTTCACCTGTAGAACTGGAGTTGTAGGTTCTTTCGGTTAAACCGCGTCCCATGACAACTTTATTTCCTGCTACAGCCATAGCTTCGCAGCCCCATCTGGCGTGAGAGAGACCGCTTTTTTCGATGATGGTATTTTTTGCAGTATCTATGATGAGAATCGAAGAACTGCCGCTCAATCCTGACCCCATGACTACTTTATCTCCGACGACAGCCATAGCTCCTAAACCCCATGCGGCTTTTGATTTGGTTTTTTTCTCGATTACGGTTTTTTTTGCAGTATCTACGATGAGGATTGAATTGCCTTCATCGCTGCACCCCATGACGACCTTGCTGCCGGCGACGGTCATAGCGCCCTGACCCCAGGAAATTTTAGAGAGGCCATTTTTTTCGGTAACAGTATCTGTTTCGGTGTCTACAATAAGAATTGAACCATATCCGCCCATAACTACTTTATTTCCGACGGAGACTGTCCCGTATTGACCCCATGAATTTTTAGAGAGTCCTCCTTTTTCCGCAACTGTCATTGTGTCGGTATCTATGATGAGGATTGAATTGCCCGGGTAATAACGTCCTATGACGACCTTATTCCCTGCGACTGCCATAGCTTCGCAGCCCCAGCCGGCAGCTTTTAAACCGCTTATTTCTGTAATGCTTACACCGCTTGCAGTGTTATCATTTTTATTTGCGCTCACATAAGTTGAAAGGATTATCGTTATAGTTAAAGTCAGGAGGATTATATATAGTTTTGCAAAACGCATGATTATAGTGTGAAAAAATTTATATAATATGGGATGGGGATTTTTGAGAATCATGGCATTCTCCTTGGGCAAGTATTTACATTGTTTTTTGGGAAATTAAATTATTTTAACACATTTCTAATATTTAAGTCAATTAAAAATTGGGGCAGAAACTATGTTTTCCATATAAATTTTTAACAAAGTTTTTAAAGAAATACTTGTAAATTTGCCTGTCTCACTATAACTATATCTAAAATTTTTATTATAAAGTTATTAAAGTAAGGAGCTATTTATGACAACAGAAAATAATATGGAATTTAAAAATCTAAAATTTGCAAAAGAGGGGACTATTGGGATACTTACACTCTCAAGACCAAAAGCCCTTAATGCGTTAAATACAGAACTCCTTCTTGAACTTAATCAAGCAGTTGATATAATATCTAAGGATGAAAGTATCCATGTGCTGATAGTTACAGGTGAAGGGAAAGCATTCGTTGCCGGAGCTGATATAACAGAGATGAAGGATTTTAACAGCATAAACGGACTAACCTATGGCGAACTTGGAGCCGGGGTTTTTCATAAGATTGAAAAGTTAAAAATACCAACAATCGCAGCTGTAAACGGATTTGCCCTTGGAGGAGGATGCGAGCTTGCCATGTGCTGTGATTTAAGGATAGCTTCCGAAGGCGCAAAATTCGGGCAGCCTGAGACAGGTCTTGGGATTACGCCGGGTTTTTCCGGATGTGTAAGGCTCTCGCGTATGGCAGGTCTTGCTAAGGCAAGGGAGCTTATTTATACTGCTGATATTATATCTGCATCTGAGGCAGAGAAGATCGGGCTTGTGAATAAGGTTGTTCCGGCTGATCAGCTTATGAGCGCAGCAATGGAGATGGCAAAAAAGATTGCTTCTAAAGCCCAGCTTGCAGTCAGGTACTCTAAAGTGGCTATAAATAAAGGGATTGAAACCGATATTGATACTGCAATAGCATTTGAAAATCAGGTATTTGCTCTATGCTTTGCTACGGAAGATCAGGAAGAGGGTATGACGGCTTTTGTTGAGAAGAGACAGCCGAACTTTAAGGTAAAATAAATTTATTACGCTTGGCATCCTATACGGCGTTGATATTGCCCTGCTTGTTATTTTCGGCTCAATGGGTTGGATGTAGTGGATTTCAGGTTATCGTTTTGACTCAATTGAGAGTGAAGAGTTTTAATTTTTCCCACTCTTACACTCTCCGTATAATATCCCCCCTAATATCTTTAATATTTTTGCATCCTGTAAGTATCATGGTTTTCCGCAGTTCGTCCTTTAGATTATTCAGATAAAAAGACGTACCTTTTATGCCCATACCTACAGCCGCTATTGCTATGGGTCTTCCTATGAGTACAAAGTCTGCTCCAAGCGCTAATGCCTTTATTATATCTACTCCGTCTCTAAAGCCGCCGTCTATCATAACTACAGTAGATTTATCCGCTGCAGCAACAATCTCTTCAAGTACATCCATTGAACCCGGCATCTGATCAAGAACTCTGCCTCCATGATTTGATACAATTATTGCATCTGCTCCGGCTTTGCACGCAGCCTCTGCATCTCTCGGATTCATTATCCCTTTTAGAATAAAGGGGAGAGTTGTTGAAGCCTTAATCTCTAACAGTTCATTAACGCTTTTAGGAGCAACCTCTTGATTTTTCATAGTCATAGTCTTAAATACAACTGCATCAATGTCTATACCTGCTGCAATAGCTCCAGCCTTTTCTGCCGCTTTAATCCGTTTTATTATCTCCTTGTTATCTTTTCTTGGTTTAAATATGGGTATGCCCCAGCCGTCCTCCTCTTTAATTGCCTGCAGACCGATTTTATATTTATCAGGCGTGGCGCCGTCACCGACAAATGCAACGGTACCTGCCTGCTTGCATCCTTTTACTACTGCAATATTGTAATCTAATTCCTCTATTGCGCCGTCCATATTAGTCACTGATCCGGTGATTGGAGCTGCCATAACAGGGAGCAGTATTTTATGTCCAAAGATTTCAGTTGATGTATCAGGCTCTGATCCGTCATGAATAACAGTTGTAATAACCTTGAATTTTTTTAAAGCGTCGGAATTCCTCCTGAATGAATCGCCGGAACCTACGCCCCCCATTCCGGGTACGCCTGAGGCGCAATTGTATCCGTCACAGGAATTGCACACATAGCATATTTTTTTAAATTTTTCTCTGGCAGATGCATTAATGGATTTCATTGAAATTTCGGAATCATCTGAAATTTCAATCTTTAGTGTTTCAAAACATTCTTTTATTGAGATTTCCGCTTCTGCCAGTGTTTCTCCAACTGCTATAATATTTCCGGATTTTTCAACATTTGATCTTGGTCTTACAACAGTATCGCCTTCTTTAATATTAAGAAAGATTTGTTCTATCCCGGGTATTTTTAAGGCATCTTCAAGTCCTGATATTTTTTTTACTACACCGGGTTTGCATATTATTGCCCTTTCAATTGCCACTCTGTTAAACAGAGGTTCAAGATTGCCCGGTTCCTGACCTAAAGATACTTCAATTATTGCCTTCATTAAATCTACTCCTGACGACAGGGGAAACGTATGTGTGGACATAAATCCGCCCGAAAGCCTTGCCGCAATCTCGCCGACCATTGCACCGTTTTTTGTTATCTTTATATCGCCCTTTGCAGCTCCAATGGATATACCCAGAGCTTTAATACCCTGTTTCATTATGTTACAGGCATCTTCTAACATATCAATACTGAGATGTGACGGCATGGTATGTCCTGTCTCAATAAAGTTTGGCGGGTATTCTATTATTCGGTCTGCAATTCCTGTAATTGAAATCTCATTATTAAATATTATTGCATCTATGGAAAGTTCAGGTCCGTCCATGAATTGTTCTATAATAAGCTCTCCGCTCGGCGAAGCATTCTTGGCAAATTTGAATGCATCTGCAATCTGGTTTGCGCTGTCTATTCTCATTACGCCCCTTGCGCCCATATTATCTGACGGCTTCATTACAACAGGGTATCCAAGAATCTTACAGCCCTTTTTGGCATCAGAGAGGGTCCACACAGGGAGAAAGGCTGGGGACGGAATATTGTGCTCTTTAAATCTCATTCTCATCTTTAATTTATTTGTAGCAGCTTCGGCATCATCAAATTTAATCCCCGGAAGATTGAGTGCATTTGCAACCGCTGCAACAGTCATTGAGGCGTCTGTCCCCACTGTTAAAACAGCGCTTATGGGCGTGATTTCATTCTGCTTTTTTGCGACTCGCACAGAACCTTGAATGTCGCGCGTGCTCATTATAATAGGTATATCAGCGTCTTTCATTCCGATTGTGTCCGGATTGTAATCAGTTACAATTACCTGAAAACCCATCTTTTTTGCTGTTGTTATAACAGGCGCCTGAAGGAGTCCGCCGCCAATAATCATAATTGTCTTTTTCACAGGAATTCTCCGTAATTTCTTATGTCTCATTATTATACAATGCGACATAAATCCAGTCAATAAAAAACTTAATATTTTTTATTATTGTTATATATTTTATAACATTCAAAATTTAATGACACTTTATTTATGCAAACCTAATTATACAATATTAAAATCAATAATTTTTACTAAGATAAAAATGGACATCATTTCATGAAAAAAATTTGATAATAGCCTTCGCTACTAGTTCATTAATATCGGCATGGCGAGGGACTTGGGTAGAAGTGTTTGTGCGGGGGTTTTCATAAATATCATGATTTGCTCCGTGACGTACGAAAACTGCTCCACGCTTAATAATTTCTTTAAGCAGTTTTTTCCGTTTCAGACAGAAACCTCTATTTTTAAGATGCCGTTTTTTCGTTTTTGCGCTAACCGCTTTTCTTCATCGCGTCGGATTTGGTAAATATCGGCGAGCATTTCCTCCAATTCGGCAAGGTCATGTCCCTGAGTAAGATGGTCAGGGTAGGCGTCTAAGTAGCCGACGAACCAGCCGTCTTCACTTTCCCAATAAGTATATGTTAATTCTGTCATTTTACCCCCCCTTAACGTTTAGTAACATATATTATGATTTAAAAATCAAGATGATGTCAATCATTTTTTTAGATACATATATTGTACTAAAAAAAGTTTACATGTAAGAGTTGACGTAAAATGAAACTAATTACCAAAAAAATCTACGCAAGTCCTGATTCATCTGTATCGTCTGCATGCTTTAAATCACCTGCGTGATTCTCATTAACAGACTTTAGAAAATGTGTTGAAAATTACTCTTAACTACATTAAGATGACTTATTATTTTTAAAACTTTATCTGGAATAATACCCGGAGGATTTATGGACAGAAACCTCACTATTGAGGCAGCGAGGATTACCGAGTTATCAGCCCTTAATGCAAGCAGGCATATGGGTAAGGGGGATGATGATCTATGCTACCGCGCTTCCGATGAAGCTATGTGGAAGCTCCTTGATACTATGGACATAGACGGGGAGATTGTAATAGGAGCTGCTAATAAAGAGTTACAGCTTTATGATACCAGAAAGGTTGGAACAGGTGAAGGGTCGATTTTGGATATTGCAGTTAAACCTTTAGAGGGGAAGAGGACGTGCGCTGTCGGAGGATATAACTCTATTTCGGTCATAGCCTTGGGCGATAAAAATGCCTTTATGAGAATGCCGCCCGTATCAATGAATAAAATTGCCGTAGGTCCTGAGGCTAAGGGAGTTATAGATATTAACAAGCCGCCCCATATTAATATTAAGAGGGTTGCCAGAGCTAAGGGGAAATATATTGAAGATATAACCGTATGCGTTCTTGAACGTGATGTGAATAGTCATCTTATTTCGCAAATAAGGGAATGCGGCGCAAGGATAAAATTTATAACAGACGGCGATATATCCGGCGCAATAGCAACAGCAGTTGAAGACTCTCCTATAGATATAATTATGGGTATCGGCGGCGCAAAGGAGGCTGTTATATCTGCAACAGGCTTAAAGTGTCTGGGCGGAGATATGCAGGCGCAGATATATTATAGTGATGATTCTGAGAAAGATATTGCCGAAAAACTCGGGCGTGGAAATCCCGATAAGATTTATAAGATAAATGATCTCGTTAAATCGGATGACATTTTAGTAGCAATAACGGGCGTAACAGACGGCGTACTGCTTCCCGGGGTTAAATATATATCAGGCGGCGCAAAGACCAATTCAATTGTTATTAGAAGACAGACCCATACTATTAGATTTATAAATGCTATACATAAGTTTGACTATAAGCCTATATTTTAACAGGGTTCCGGAATAAAATTTTAGCCGTATGTGTCTTGAGCCTGCAATCAATCTGATATCAGGTTACAAGAATATTATTATTGCCCAACCTGAGGAGGTAATTGAATATGAAATGGACGACTGATATTGAAGATCAAATTGGCGCAGTTAAAAATTTTTTGCAACAAAATCCCGGTTCAGACTTTTTTTCTTGACACTTTTTTCTTGTTAGTATATATAAACAAAAGGAAGTTTAGAAGAAACTAAAACGGAATTTACAGGAGTATTCCTGTAGAAATATCACACAAAAGGAGAAAAATAAAAAATGAAGAAGATGTTAAAATTATCAGTGCTTTTGTTAACCGCAATTGCGATAGCATCTTGCGCCACCGCAGGCGGCAGCAAAGGGGCGGCACCAAAAGCCCGGAAAGTTCCGGGTAGTTTCCCTCAGTTTGTAAAGGATGCCATTAAAAATCAGGCTGAAGATGCATTGGTTGGCGTTGGAGTAGCCAAAATGTCCACTTTGAGCATGTCAAGGACGATGTCGGCAACCAGAGCGCGCGCTGAGATTTCACGGCAGATGGATACCATGATGAAAGATATGGTTAGGGACTACACGGCTGCGAGTGAAGCTGATCCGTCAGCTACCCTATCGTTTCAGGAAAACATTACGGTAGCGCTTTCAAAAGCCCAACTGAAAGGCGCCGCAGTAGTGGATCAAGATCAGGATGAGAATGGTCAGGTGTGGACAGTGGTAGTGTTGAGCAAGGCCAGCACGGTTTCAGAGATCAACCAGGCTGCGGCTGCGGCAAAACTTAAGGTTCCGGCAATGGCTTCATTTAATGCCGAAGACAGGATGAATAAGGCATTTGAACAAGTTGCCAAGGAAGAAGTAAAAGCAAAAGATAAGTAAGAGCATATAGCAGGCAAGATGGGGCAGTCCCCATCTTGCTTTTTTTTATGGGAACAGTAAAGGAGTATAATTGTATGAAAAAAATAATTGTTTTTTCTGCCGTTTTTATAGGTGGTTTGGTTTTGATGGTTTTTCTGGGGTTCGGTATTTTTTCCTGTTCGAATAACACGCCGGAAATGGAAAAATATAAAGAGTCAGGCGCTCAGGAAACAATATCATCTGATTCTCAAAAACCTGCGGGTGATGCATCCGCATCAAGAGAGAAAACAGTGAAACCTGTCTCTAAAGAATCTGATATTCAAAAACCTGTGAATGACGCAACTTCAACCGGTGAGAAAGCGTCAAAATTTGACGCTAAAATATCTGAAGCGCAAAAGCGTATGAATCAAACCCCCGAAGGATTAGAAAAAAATATGAATAAATCGTTGGGCGCTGAAAAAGATATGGATAAAATGTTTGGAAATTAGAATGTAACGCAGCTATATCTATATATAGGAGAAGAAAATGAATAAAATATGCGCTCTTTTGGGCGTTTCCCTTTTTCTCTTTTCGTGTGTGTCTTCCGATAAAAAAATGCCCTCAAAAATACTCTCAATGGAGGAGCAGAATGTAAAAGGACATTGGATTGCCGGATCAACAGACAGTACTGTGACCATTATCGGAGTATCCAGTCCAATGATGAAAAGAGATGCTGAAATTGCAGCGGCTAAGGAAGACGCGGCTAAAAAAGCGGCCATGTACTACGGCGTGCAGGGGAAAATAGAGACAACCCACGGAGGAGGCGCTAATTTTTTTGACTACATAAGCGATTCTCGTGTTGAGGTAGTTTACGATAAGGATTATACAAAATATATTGAGCAATTAACATTTGATCAGAAAAATGATGTATTGATAACCAAAGAGGCGATTTTTATACGTTTCAAGTTGGCGGCTGCGGCAAAGTCGATTAATTACACTGCCAAAACTGATGGCAATGGCCGTCCGACATGGACTACCAGCCGGCAATTGCCTCAATTCAATGGTTTTATAACGGTAGTTGGTTTCGCGCAGAAACAACGGTATCTCAAAGATACTATCTATAAGGCAACAGAAGCCGCAGTGGCGAGGATAGTGGAAACTTTATCGACCAAAGTATCTGAAAAAATAGTCGCATCTGCAGGGTCAGGTAACGCTGATAATTATTCTGTCAGTAAAGGGAAGCTGGTAAACTTTCATGTTATTGAGTTCTGGGTAGAACCCAAAACAAAAAATGTTTATACTCTTGCAATTGCCAAAGCGGCCCAATAAAAAACAGATACAGTCAATAGAATGTCAGTATTTGAATAGTTTATCTTTAGGAGCAATATGATGAATAAATTTTTCCTGTTTGCATTTATTATTTTTATAACATCGTGCTATACGCAGCAGGTAAAGCCTGACTGGGTAGAAAAAAAATGGCAAGACACCGCTACAACATTGTATTTTAGCTCTTACGTTGATGATCTTGCTAGCGCAAGTGATGCGCAAAAAACCGCTATTAATAATGTAAATAGCGCTATTGCAAACTATTCTATAGTTTACACAAGATCTTCCATAAGCGAAAAAACTAAAGCCGTTCAGCGTGGTGGAAATGATAAGGCGAAAGATTCATATACTACTAATATTAATATAGAAACAGAAAGTTACAGCGATCTGATTCTTTCGGGAGTAAAAGTAGAAACTTATATTGAAGCATATAAAAATAACAGCGGTAAACAGAAATATAAGGCTTGGGCGTATGGCGTTGTTGATAAGAAACAAGCGGATCAGGCTGCCGCTAATTTGGCGAAAAAAATTTCTGAACAATATGCCAACCTGCTGACTTCACAGGGCGACCTTTATAACGCCATCAGGTCATACGGGACCATATTGGACGCTTTAGACAAGAATCCTCTGCGCAAGGCAATAGCGTACTATGATAAACCTAACGCCGGCGGGCGTGTGGAACTTTATGATTACGTGGATCAGCAGTTAAACATTATTGCTTCTTCGGTCTCTTTTGCTTATATTAAAAACCAAAGCGTACAAAAAACCGACAGCTTTGATACTGTAGTGCAGTTGAACTCACAAAAGATGAAAAATCTTGGTCCGTTAGATTGCAGTGTCGCTGTATATGGAACAAATAACTCGTCTCCGATAGACATATTCAAGCTCAGAGCCGATAACGCCTTCCCTGTAAAAATACTTTCCAAAAAGCTTAATCCGGGAAAATATTCTGTTCGGCTCGAACTTCTTTTAAATGAGATAAGCCGTAATGTTGCTAAAAATCCTAACGCCAGTTTTTTTCTTGAGGTAGTTCCGCCCGGCGCGGAGATAGAGTATCGCGGAACAAGTTTAAGTAACGGAGAAAAAACAACTCTGTTCCAGAGTTTACAGCAGGGGGCGCAAAGCAATAATGTGGCGGTACGTTTAAATGCTCCTGCCGGCGGGGCGCAAAACCGCTACGGCTTTGTTGTTACCTTAAATATTGACGAGCGGTTTATAGCGTATGCCAACTCAAAAACGTTTAACTGCGATGTAACTTTAGCCTTTGTATGTAACGGCTCTGTTTTGCGGCAGTCAGAAACAAAACGTTTTGTGGAAATAAGCAGGTCCCATGTCTTTACCCAGGTAGCTTCGTTTATTCAAGGCAACCGGCAGTTTTTTAGCGGCATTAAGGAAATACTGGAATAATTTGGCACAATGGAAAACCGAAAAGCGTTTTTTAAGATTGGGCTGCGTTTATTATGAGCCCGGCAATATTTTTTACAGAATTATTAATATATAACAGAGGTTATGAAAATGAATAAAAGAGTTTTGCTGTTGATGTTAATATTTACAGCCGCATTTTATCTTAACCATTGTGCTTCCGGAACAGTCAAAAACTCCTCATCGCCGCCTGAAAAGAGTGTTAGTGTTAAGCAGACAGGTGGAAAAAAGCCCAGCCTTGCAATTCTCCCCTTTACAGGCGGAGGCGGAAGTGACGGAGATACAATCGGCATGTTACTTGGCAATCAGGAAGGGCTAAAGAAAGTGTTTTCTGTAGTTCCGCGGACAAGCAATATAAATGCGATTATGAAGGAACAGCAATATCAGCGCTCTGGTCTTACGGATTCTGATACAATAGCTAAATTGGGTAAGCAGTTGAATGCGGATTATGTAGTTGCAGGTCATATTCAGAGTTTGGGCAAGAGCAAACTGGTGCTTATTACAATAATTCATGTGGAAAGTTTTCAGCAGATAGCAGGTGATTATATAGAGTATAAGGATATCAGCGAAATGCACGCGGCTTTGCCCGGTATGGCAAAGAGATTAGCGGATTCGTCACAGCGTAAAACAAAGGATCTGCCTAAATTAGCAGTGGTCCCCTTTACCATCACAAAACAGGGCGTAAATATACGGGATGCCGAGGTGCTTGCCCAGTTATTGGCAACTGAAATTGCAAACAGCGGCGTATATGCTGTGCTGCCGCGGACATCAAGCATTGAGCAGGTTATGAAGGAACAGAAGATACAGCGTGAAGGATTGACAGATAAAGACAGCATTAAGGCAATAGGTACGGCGACCAACGCTAAATATGTTCTTGCGGGGTCTATTACTTCGCTTGGTTCTATGAATATGTTTTTTGCGCAAATATTGAATGTAGAGAAAGGCACACAGCGTAAAGGGACAGAGGTAGAGTATAAAGATATATCAGACGGTCTTACTAAAATGGCGGATCTGTCTTATAAGCTTACAGGCGTAGAATCGGATTCTGCTATGCGGGACGTAAGAAAGTTAGAGCGTTTTGTACTCATAAAAGGCGGCACATTCATGATGGGCAGTCCGTCTTCAGAGGTAAAGAGAATTAATAGTGAAACACAGTACAAAGAAACATTGAGTTCTTTTTATATGAGTAAATATGAGATAACGCAGGCAGAGTATGAGGCAGTGATGGGGAAGAATCCCAGTGCATTTAAAGGCGCCGACTTACCTGTGAACCAGACAAATTGGTATGATGCAATAGAGTATTGCAATAAGAGGAGTCTTAAAGACGGTTTGAGCCCGGCATATACGATAAATGGAAAGAATGTAACATGGGACAAGAAAGCCAATGGTTATCGTTTGCCGACAGAGGTTGAATGGGAGTATGCGTGCCGTGCAGGTACAACAACACCGTTTAATACAGGTAATAATATAACTACTGATCAGGCAAATTATAATGGGGACTCTCCCTATAACAACAATGCTAAGGGGAAATACAGGAAAATGACCACGGCTGTTGGGAGTTTTAAGCCCAATGCCTGGGGTTTATATGATATGCATGGAAACGTATCTGAATGGTGCTGGGATTGGCATGGGTCTCTCCGCGTTTTTCGCGGCGGGAGTTGGTTCAGTCCTGCCGAAAACCTTCGTTCTGCGTTTCGTGACTCCCTTACTCCGTCGAGCCGGGTCAACAGTCTGGGTTTCCGTATTGTTCGCCACTGACAGAGACAGGATATGCCCTGTCTTTACGGCGCAACAGATTTATGAAAGGTTGAAATAAAAGAGCAGTGAAAAACCAAAAAAGCAGGTACAAATTTCAGAGATTAAATGACAATGGCAAAATTTTCGTTAATAAATAAAATTAAAAGATTATACAAAAAAACTGTGGTAAAAGAGCCCAAGATGACTTTTGGCTTAATTGCCGCGGCATTCATTCTTTGCCTGTTTATTTTTGATCCGCAATTTTTTATAACCGAAAATTACATTGTTTACGACGCCTTATCGCCGCTGTACAAGAGGACGGCAGCCTCCCCGGAAGAATTGCCCATAATAGTTGACATAGACAGGGCGACGCTTAACGCTTTTGGACAAAATTTGCTGCCGCGGTATGCGCTTGCGGATATAGTTTCCAAAATTGCATCGAGCGGCGCTGCAGCTATAGGGCTTGATATTAATTTGTCCTCCCGGGATATGGTATCGCCAATCGAAATTATCCGCGCTTTGGAGCGAAACAAAAAAATAAAGGGCGGTTTCATCGGAATTCCAAAAGACCTGGAAGACAATGACGCCTATTTAGCCGGGATAGTTCAAAAGACGCCGACAGTACTTGCCGCATACGCCGATAAAGGTTCGGGCAGAGCAAAATCCGATGTTAAGGGACGGCAGGTTGAGCTTGTTGTCAATTACCTGGAAGATAATCAGAACTGGCGTGATAATATCAGCAAACAGGCCGGCATAGTATTTCCGGCCGCAATTCTTGCTGAAAAGTCTCCTGTGGGTCTGGTGGATTTTAAGGCAGACAGGGACGGGAAAATCCGCAGGGTACCGCTTGTCACGGTGTCCGAAGGAGAACTGTATCCTGTGATGGCAATCAGAACATTGATGGCGGCGGAAAAAACCGAGCAATTAATTCTAAACATAAACGCGAGGGGATTGGAATCTATGACTGTTGGGAAATATTCTATTCCTGTTAACAGGCGGGGCACTGTCAGGTTCCCATTCACTCCGGGGAAAAACAACTATGAGTATATAAGCGCTATTGACGTGCTCAATGACAAAATTACGAAAGACAAATTAGAAGGCAGAATAGTGTTTGTCGGCAGTATGTCCATGCTTTATCCTAACAGGATTAGCAAGCCGTCCGATATTTTTTATTCAACGACCGAATTGCATGCCGCGACACTGGACGCAATCATGTCGCAAAACAGAATACGCGCACCGAAAAAATCATCCCTGATTCAATTTGCGCTGATTCTTTTTGCGGCGGCGATTCAGTTGTTTGTGAGCAGGCGGCGCGGGTTTAAAATTTATTTAGCAAGTGCGTTTGCTATAGCAATGACGGCTGTTTTATCTGTCAGCCTGTTGTTCACAAAAGGATTATTTCTAACGCCGATGTGGGTTTTCGCTGTGCTGTTACTGATGCTTGCAGTTGAATTGTGTATTTTGGGCGTACGCAGCGTGTATGAACGAAATTCCATATACAACACATTTTCAAAATATGTTTCTTCGGATATCGTAAAAATTCTTGTGAACAGCAATTCGGATTACATAGACGGCAAAGAACAGGATTTGTCTGTGATGTTTGTAGATATCCGCAAATTTACGTCGATTTCCGAGGTTATGAAACCTAACGATATAGTTGACTTATTAAACAAATACTTTACCTTCATATCAAACATAGTTAAAAAATACAACGGGACAATTGATAAGTTCATGGGTGACGGGATGCTTGCGTTCTGGAATGCGCCGGTCGAAATAGAAAACCATCAGTATTTAGCCCTGAAAGCGGCGCTTGACATGCAAAAAAATCTTACAGAATTTAACAATGATATAAAAGATTTTTTCAATCTGAAACTCGAAATAGGTATAGCCATTCACAACGCGCCTACGTTTGTCGGAAACATAGGCTCAAACCATCTTATAAGCTATACCATTATTGGCGATTCAGTTAACTTGGCAAGCCGTCTCGAAACAATGTGCAAAGTTTATGGCGTTGGGATAGTGGTGAGCGAGTATATAAAGGATGCGGTGAGCGGGGATTTCTATTTCCGCTATCTCGATAGAATCAAGGTCTATGGCAAAGAGCAGCCGATTGGAATATATCAGCCAATGTATAAACAGGATGCCGACGCTATGGCAGAGGAACTAAGTAAATACGAAAATGCCGTAAATCTGTATCTTTCCATGAATTTTAAAGATGCATTGGAAGCGTTTAATGAATTGTTGGCAATCCGGGATAATTCGGTCCTTTACAGATTGTACGTCTCGCGGATAGGGCGTTTTATTATAAATCCGCCCAATCAGGATTGGGACGGGTGTTTTACGTTTTTGAGCAAATAAAAAGAGAGGCTGACCGCGGCAAGTGATGCTAAAAGCTGCGCACCTGCCATTACTACTCACCCGGTGCAACAGGCACAGCGCTCATTTACCCGCATAATTTAACGAAGAACCATAATATTTTCTTGACAAAAGAAACGGTTGCGGTAAAATTAATTATTCTATTATCACATAATTTGCACTAATTTATCTGAGGCATCTGTGTGGTAAAAAAATAAATTTTTTTCGTAAAAGGGAACCTTTTTATAAAAAACAGGGTCTAAAGAATGATTCACAAAGAAGCATAAATTTTAATAAAAAAAGGAGGATATTTACGATGATTCGTAAAAAAAACACTTTGTTTCTACTTTTAAGTTTTAGTTTCATTTTTTTATTTTTCAGCATGATGGATTCAGGCGCGCAGATCAGCAAGATCAGGACCGCCGATACTAAGACCGCCGATACCAATACTGGCGGCAAGGCACAGGCCAAGAACACAACGGTGAAGTTTGAAAAACCGGCGGGACCGGCCCAGTTAATTAAAGGAGACAAAGACGTCGGCTCTAAAAACGGTCAAAGGACCAACTGGGAGTTGGAAGTGTCGCTTGCCCCTGCGCGGCCGGATGCTTCCGGACTCTACAGCGCTATAAAAGCCACGTACACCTATATTGTCAAAGAAGATAAACCGAATTATACAATACTCCAATATAACGGCACACAAGAGATTTCTGTGGCTTTTAGATTTCGCGAGCTTAAAGGGCAGAAGTCACAAGCGGTGAACGGTATTATAAAGGATCAACATCATGACCTTGTGAATGTGACATCGCAAATTCCAGGCAACAACCTTATACGCGAGCTGTCAGTCAAGATTGACAGCGATAAAAGTGATGACACGTCACAAATTCATTTCTCGGGAACTTTTTATATCGAATATGAATAGCAATAGGGGAAACGCTGCAAGGGGTTGCAAGAGGGCGTCAAATAAGTTTTGATTCTATCGTGAGTAAAAACAGGCGCGCAGATGACGCAGATGTAAAAAATCCGTGTCATCTGCGTGCCCATTGTTTCCTGCACACAAAGTACTGTAAGTAAAGTACTGTAAGTATAAAAAAATTTTTCCTAATCTCCACGCCGCTTTGAAGTGATCCAAAGAAGTTGGACAAATTATGCAACTAATTGTTTGACTTTTACTCCCAATGACGTGAAAATGTAACTAATTATTTTTCACGGATGAAATTAAATGAAAAAATCGAAATATATATTTCTTGTTGCCGGTATTGTACTTCTTATTGTTCTTTTTAAATCATTTGGCGTTGAATCTACTATTGGGTATATCTCAAGAATAGGGTTGTATGGATTTTTTGTAATATGTTCGATATATATTATTACTAATGTTTCACTTGCCTATGGATGGAGAGTGCTTGTCAACTATCCGATTAAAGGAGTTTATTTTTATAAATTTGTATTAGCCAGAATTGCAGGCGATGCAACATCATCAATAAATGCTCTTGGCTCAGCTGCAGGCGAACCGTTAAAGGCAATGTACGTTAAAGATATTCTGCCGATGAATATTGGTCTTGCTACTGTTTTTCTTGACAGGCTTATACATATTATCTCCAGCGTGCTCATGGTCCTAACAGGCATCTTTGCCAGCTTTTTTGTATTCAAATCGCATTTGATGGAGAATTTAATTATCTTCATATTACTCCTTTTGGTTTTTATTGTGATGTTGTTTTTATTCTTTAGATTTGTCAAAAATCGGAGCAAGGGTATAATAATAGGGATTGTTGAAAAATTTCCGGAAAGATTTAAGAACAAAATCCTTACAGAGAGCAGTATAAAAAAGATAAACTTAATAGATGATGAGATTAACTTTGTCTTAAGCAGTAAGAATAATTTAAGGCATTTTTATATATCGCTTGCAATGCACTACTTCGGTTCAATAATAACATGTTCATTGGAGATATATTTAATTGTAAATTATATATCCCCGGCAGACGGAATAAATTTTCTTGAAGGGCTGTTTATATATGTATTCGGATTTGTCGCTACAAGTGCGCTGTTTTTCATACCTGCAAATGTAGGCACCAGTGAAGGTTCATATTCAATGGCTCTTTCACTTCTTGGTCATGACCCCATAATAGGGTTGTCTGTTGGGATTATTCGCAGGCTTAGAACATTTGTGTGGTCGGGTATAGGCGTTATTCTTCTTTTTTATGCAGGCTTAATCAAGAAAGACAGGGTAGTTTCGGATAACAAAGATTGCGGAACAGACACGCAAGTTGTAGAAGACAAATAATATGACAAATAAAAAAGTAGCTGTAGTTGGAGGAGGCGCGTCAGGTCTCATAGCTGCGCACTTTGCATCCGAAAAATGTAATGTGACGCTTTTTGAAAAGCAGAAAAAGATCGGTCGTAAAATCCTCGTAACAGGAAACGGAAGATGCAATATCTCAAATAGAAATATATTGCGCGAGAGATACCATAGTCATAATAATGAGTTTGTTGACAGTATATTCAATAGATTCGGTCCGGCTGAAACGGAGAGATTTTTTTCATCTATTGGGATACCGTTTGTTGAAGAGGGTGACGGTAAACTCTTCCCTGCATCTTTGCAAGCATCGATTATTCCGAAAGTATTTGAGTATGAACTTGTTAAGCGCGGAGTAAACATTCGTATCCACAGGAAGATTGAAAAGATAAACATTGAAAATATAAACTCTGCACATAACAGGTTCAGGCTTATAACTGCCGGTTTTGAAGAGGAGATTTTTGATTCTGTAATTCTATCCTGCGGAAGCGCTGCCTTCCCCGGAGCCGGAGCCTCAATGTCCGGCTATGACCTTGCTGAGAGTTTGGGTCACAATGTCTATGAGCCGTTCCCTGCAATTCTCCCAATTAATATTCCGCTTAAGTCTCTTCATACGCTTCAGGGGATTAAATTGGATTGCAGTGTAAGAGTTATTTATAAAGATATATGTACATCATCCTCTAAGGGTGAACTTTTGTTTACATCTTATGGAATATCAGGTCCGGCTTCGTTAAATATTTCAAGGGATGTAAATAAACATATCTTAAGCGGGATGATTCCGGTTATATCTATAGATTTTTTTCCGTCATTAAATCACGCAGAGTTAGGCAGTCTGTTAGAGAACATTTTTGCAGATAAAAACAGAAAGCTGTCATTTGCACTTCTTGGCATATTGAAGGACAGGATGCCTGAGGTGATTTTGTCTATCATTGGAATAGACCATGATAAGAGAACGGGTGTGCTCACAGAAAATGAAAAGGAACTTATATTAAGTACGCTAAAGGATTTTAGAATTACTCCGGGTAAACCTCGCAGCTTTGAAGAAGCCGTTATTGCCGCAGGGGGAGTTGATGTTAATGAGATATATTCGCATAGCATGGAATCCAAACTTGTAAAGAATCTTTTTATTACGGGCGAACTCCTTGACATAGACGGAGACAGCGGAGGATTTAATCTTCAGTTTGCATGGAGTACGGGCGCAATAGCAGGGATGGCGCAGTGGTAGAGGGTGTGCTTGCTAATACGGTGTTAATATTCTTTTTCTTTGAAGCCGCCATACATGATGACCTTATTTCCTACAACGGTTGTACCGTTTAAACAGCCCCAGACAGCCTTGGATAATCCGCCTTTTTCAGTAACTGTCCCTTTTTCCGTGTCTATTATAAGGATTGAAGCGGCATTGCTTCTGTCATAATATTCGCCGCCGCGCCCCATGACGACTTTATTTCCGACAACTGCCGTACTTCCGAAGCCCCATCCGGCTTTAGGGACTCGTTCTTTAGTAATCTTACCAGTGTCGGCATCTACAATGAGTAGAGTTCTGAGTATCATGTTGAGGCTTACGGCGGTTTTATTTTCTACAACTGTCGTGGTGTATTTTTCCCAATAAGCTCCTCAGGGGAGTCCGTCTATTTCTTTAACGGTGTCGGTTTCTGTATCCACAATGAGAATTGACGAATCATATTTTTCAAAGTTGTCATCTATTGCCTCGCCTATCATGTAAAAAGGCGCCCAAAAAGGAACGGTAACTAACAAACAACAGAACGCCCACGCATCGTCGTCCTTATGGCTTAAAGAAAAAAATGCGTAAGCGGCAGTGGAATTTGAAAATGTTATAACTATAACCAAAATAAAATTAGTTAAATATTGTTTGCAGAACCTCCGGTTTATGCCTTGAAAGAACTTATATAATGCGGAATGTCGGATTTTTAAAATCATACCTGCCGCTTTAAGAGTTATTCCTTCCAGATAGTGAATTTTTTAATAGTGTCTATGAGTAAATCGGTTCCTTTTTTTGCGTCCGTTTTTTCAATACCGCAATCCTTGCTAAGACTGTCGGATATAAAACTTCTCATTGCGTTGTAAACGTCAGGAGTTGGAAAGAATACATAAGCAAAACCCTGTTTCTCGCGGTCGAGAACTGTAAATGTGGAATATAGAAAAGTCGGCTCAAGAGGAACCATTAATTTTTCGCCTTTGTGGGTTGCGTGTATTGTCATCTCGTTAAAGCGATAGGGTATAGACTTGGTAGCTTCCCTGTTTACAGGTTCAATATATTTTTGCGCATATGAGGCAGGTTCAACAAGAATATATGTCCTGTTTCCGTCTGTTTTAAATATCATCTCTTCCCCTGCTCTAAAAATATCTTTAACGATATGGTAAGCCGTAATCTCATATATAGCATAAGCGCTTTCATCGGGAAAGTAAGCTGAAAGTATAAATGCTCCCGTAGTCGGAATTTGTTCCGATAAATAAGCCTTTGCAAGTGTAATTGCTTTTGCCATTTTTGCCTCCCTTTCTTTTAGAATATTTGTAATTATGCGTATTTATGTCATATTCAGTATGTAATAATTTAATATTAAAATCAAGAAAAAATTGTACATTTTAAAGCGTTTTCTCAACTTTTTGTCGGTAAAAACGGTATGAGTACATTGGCTAATGAGCTTACATTTCTCGTTTGAATCAGAATTGTACCAACGCCGCGAAATTCATTTACAAGACCTTCCCCTGTTTTAAAACCGAATATTCCTGATGCTACTTTAATGTTGTAGTCTAACGTCGTGCTCCATGCAACAACATGTGTATTGTCAACTACAAATTGTTTTGAGCCGTCCATCTGCAATTCCTGCATATCTCCGTAGCTGTTAATCAGCATACTTCCTGTTCCCTTTGATTCCATGACAAAAAAACCGCCTGTACCTCCGAAAATCGCTTTGCCGAAAGACTGGCGTTTCATTTCATAAGATACGCCCGTATCGCAGGCTAAAAATGCCTGATCATTAATTCGCCATTGCTGATCGCCTAATTTAAGTTCGCGAATCGCGCCGGGTACGCTGGGAGCGAGACCGATCTTGGCGCCGTTGCTCATTCCTTTAGCTCTGGTAATAAAGAAACTCTCTCCGCTTACCATGGAACGACCCAATGCCTTTACAAGACCTCCCAATCCGCCGCTGCTGGCATTCATCTTTCCTTCCAATGTTACATCGCCCGTATGATACACCATAGCTCCGCGTTCAATTTGTATCTCCTCGCCTTGTGAGAGTGTGACAACAACCATAGGGAAAGCGGTACTTTGTGTTATTGTATAGTTCATAAAAACACCTGCCTGTTTAAATTTATAATATATCTATATAAAATCTAATAGCATATTTGGGTTAAAATGTCAAATACTTTTCGATAGAACGCAAGACTGTTGAGGCTGTCTAAGAAGTAACACGCAGGTATGTAACTAATCGCGCTAAGCCCGACATATTATTTAATACTTATTAGACAGCCCCCGCATGAAAGATTATAATTACCGCCACACACCGCCAAATAAACAACAACCTCCGGATATGACACTTATCCTTTCGGTCAGAGTCCATCTTTCGGTAATTGTTGCCCGATTAAACGGAGCTGTAAAAGTATAGTTCCTTGTATCATTGTTATTTATTTCAATATCAATATCATATTCTATATTAAACTTTCGGTCATTGACCCGTCCTAAAAAAAGTTTACATATTAATAGTTAAATCCTGATATAGATTTACAAAAACATAATTAATCCTAAATTGGGTTTACACAAGTATTTTTTGTGTTGTAATAATTTTTCCACAATCT